>Ga0164320_10000076_pt1 | contig 25919 bp, 26 predicted proteins | sample GuaBasSediGuay11_FD_113736 | JGI IMG/M metagenome (GOLD analysis project Ga0164320, IMG submission 113736) | Subseafloor sediment microbial communities from Guaymas Basin, Gulf of California, Mexico - Guay11, Core 4567-28, 0-3 cm | ecosystem: Environmental > Aquatic > Marine > Hydrothermal...
AACGCGATAACAGCAATTGTAATGACGGCAGTCCACATAGAGCGCGCTCAAGGACGAGCCATTCCGGAGAAACCCATGAACGCAAGCGACATGATGCCCGCCGTCATCAGGGCTATCGCGGTGCCGCGAAATGGCGCTGGGATATCCGCGGCGTCGATACGCTCGCGCATAGCGGCGAACATAACCAGCACCAGGGCGAAGCCAACGGATGCTCCAAATCCAAAGAAGACTGACTGCACGAAGCCTTTTGATGCCTGCACATTTAGCAGTGCCACGCCAAGCACGGCACAGTTGGTCGCGATCAAGGGAATATAGATGCCAAGCACCTGGTCGAGCAGCGGGCTCATGCGGCGCACCATGATCTCGGTGAATTGAACGCTGACAGCAATAACCAGTATGAAACTGATTGTTCTTAGGTACTCGAGATGCAGCGGTACCAATACATATTCGTGCAGGAGAAAGGCGGTGGCTGAGGATAAGGTTAGTACGAACCCGGTCGCCAGCGACATACCGGTTGCTGCTTCAAGATTGCGCGAGACACCCAGGAATGGACAAAGACCGAGGAACCGGACCAACACGAAATTGTTGACCAGGACGGTACTGATTAGAATGACGATTATTTCGGTCATTCCGCTATTGTAGGGATTACTTGACGCGCATGCCCGGTTTTGCGCCGTCATCGGGTGCCAGCAGGAAAATATCCTCACCGCCCGGTCCCGCCGCCAGGACCATACCCTCGGATACTCCGAAGCGCATCTTGCGTGGCGCGAGGTTCGCGACCACGATGACATGTCTGCCGACCAGGGTATCAGGGTCGTAGGCAGCCTTGATGCCAGCGAAAACATTACGTGTGCTGTCACCGACATTCAAGGTCAGCGCCAGCAGCTTGTCAGCACCTTCAACCGCTTCCGCTTTCTCGATTCGAGCGATCCGCAAGTCGACTTTCATGAAGTCGTCGATGCTGATCACGTCATCATCCGGCGTATTGTTTTTGTCATCGTTAGCCACCGTTGTGCTCTCCTGCGATTGCTCAGCCATGCGCTGCACCTGATCGGTTTCGACCCGGGTTAGCAACGGTTTGAATTTATTGATCTGACTGCCGAGTAAAGGCATCGACGCGTCGTTCCAGTTCCAGCTGTCTTCACCGAGAAACTCACGTGCGCCTGCGGCGACAGTTGGAATCACCGGTGTCAGATAGACCATCAAGCTGCGGAACATATTCAGACCTTGCGTACAGACTTGCTGCACATCGGCGGCCTTGCTCTCGTCCTTAATCATGATCCACGGCTTGTTCTCATCGATATATCGATTCGCTTTGTCAGCGAGCGCCATAACCTGCCGCATCGCCTTTGAATATTCACGGCGCTCAAAATGTTCGGCAATAGTCTCGGAGGCAGCGGAAAATTCTGCAAACAAATCAGGGTCGGGCAGGGTAGTAGCCAGTTGCCCGTCGAAACGCTTGCTGATAAAGCCGGCACAGCGGCTGGCAATGTTGATGAGTTTGCCGACCAGGTCAGAATTTACGCGTGCGACGAAATCTTCGAGATTGAGGTCGATGTCTTCAATCGTTGGCCCGAGCTTCGCAGCGTAGTAATAACGCAGAAATTCAGGATTGAGATTATCGAGGTACGTTCGAGCCTTAATAAATGTACCGCGCGACTTCGACATTTTTTTGCCGTTAACCGTCAGGAATCCATGCGCGAACACGCTGGTCGGCGTTCGAAATCCTGCACCCTGTAAGACGGCCGGCCAGAACAAGGTGTGAAAGTACATGATGTCCTTGCCGATAAAGTGGTAGACCTCGGCATCACTGTCCTTGCCCCAGTAATCGTCAAAGTTCAGGCTGCTATCGCGATCACAGAGATTCTTAAAGCTCGCGATGTAACCGACCGGCGCGTCCAGCCAGACATAGAAGTACTTGTCCTCGGTTCCCGGGATCTTAAAACCGAAATACGGCGCATCACGCGAGATGTCCCAATCCCGCAAGCCGGCCTCAAACCATTCTTCGAGTTTCGCAACCATGTTCTTGTCGAGCGTGGCATCGGTCATCCATGTTCGGAGTCTCTCTTCGTACTCACTGAGTTTGAAGAAGTAGTGCTCGGACTCGCGCTTGACCGGTGTCGTGCCGGACAGGACTGATACGGGGTCGATCAGGTCTTCAGGTGAGTAGGTCGCGCCGCAGCTTTCACAGGCATCACCGTATTGATCATCTGTCTTGCAGCGTGGGCAAGTGCCGCGAACGAATCGGTCGGGCAAGAACATGCCTTCCTTTTCGTCGTAGGACTGCTCAATCGTGCGAGTGTAAATATCACCGGATGCACGCAGTGCTGCGTAGATGGTACCGACGACTGCTTCGTTTTCTGGTGAATGAGTGGTGTGAAAATTATCGAATTCGATGCCAAAGTCACTGAAGTCATCGACAAATTCTTTACTGTATCCTGCGGTCAATTGCTCCGGTGTAATGCCAAGTTCCCGGGCCTTGAGCATGATCGGCGTACCGTGCGCGTCTGACGCACAGACATAAATGCAATTATGCCCGCGAAGTTTTTGGAAGCGCACCCAGATATCGGTTTGAATATACTCAACCAGATGCCCCATATGCGGCGAGCCGTTGACATATGGCAGAGCACTTGTGACCAGAATTTTTCGTTGTTCTTTGGGCATTTTGGCAAGTAATCACGTGGTTATTGGGCGCGATTATGCCACGGTCAGCGAAAATTAATCGGAGTCTTTGAGCTTCTCAAACATGTGCTTGTTGTTGGCCTGCTGATAGGCCTCTTCGCCCGATACCCAGCCCTTGTCGACGAGCTCCATCAACGCATTGTCCATGGTCTTCATGCCAATGCGGCCACCACTCTGGATAGCGGTTTCCAGTTGGTCGAGCTTGCCCTGACGAATCAGGTTTGAGACCGCGGGTGTGTTGATCATTACTTCCAGCGCTGCAGCCCGGCCCGGACGATTGCAGGTTGGTAGCAACTGCTGCGAAACGACGCCGCGCAGTGAGGTGGAGATCATGGTGCGAATATGACTTTGCTTGTCAGCCGGGAACGAGTTGATAATTCGATCGACAGTTTGGGCGGCACCATTGGTATGCAGTGTTCCCATGACGAGAATACCCATCTCAGCCGCTGTTACCGCGATACTGATGGTTTCCAGATCACGCATTTCGCCGATCAGGATAACGTCCGGATCTTCACGTAAGGCCGAGTTTAGCGCTTCGGCAAATCCTGGGCTGTGCACGCCGATTTCCCGCTGACTGATCAGGCAGCCTTTCGCGGTGTGCACGAATTCGATTGGGTCTTCGATCGTAATGATGTGGCCTTTCATGCGCCGGTTCATTTCGTCGATCATCGCCGCCAGTGTCGTCGACTTACCGGAGCCGGTTTTTCCGGTAACGAGAATCATGCCCTGGGTATGACGGCACAAGGTCCTCACCACGTCCGGCATGTTGAGTTCATCCAGTGTCATTGCTTTGGAAGGGATGGCGCGAAAAATCGCACCGATGCCATTCAAGTGCCGAAAAACATTGACGCGGAAACGTGAGACGCCTTCAATCTCGTACGCGAAGTCGGCGGCATCTTCAGCTTCGAAAGCCTTTTTCGTTATGCCATCCATGATTTCACTCATGGCTTCCTGCACGACTTCCGTGGTCAGTCTTTCTTCCATGATCGCCTGCAGTCCACCGTGGACGCGGGCTCGTACAGGATCTCCGGAGACAAAGTGCAGATCGGATGCGTTTTGCCCCAGTGACGCCTGTAAGTATTTATCAATCTTGTTCATGCCGTCACACCTTCGATTCATCACCGATATCGATAATCGGAATCAGTTCAGTGTCTGTCACGAAGCGTTGGAATTTCTTCTTGTCGTTGGCAAAGCGAATAGCGTCATCGGGATCAATTTCTTTGGCGTTAATTGCATCGAGCAGCGACTGATCCATCATCTGCATGCCAAGATCCTTACCGGTTTGCATCTGCGACGGGATCTGGTGTGTTTGATCTGTCGTGATCAGCTTGGCAATGGCGCGGCTGTTTACCAGGATTTCAAATATCGCGCGCCGGCCACGGCCATCGGGTGTCTTTACCAGGACCTGTGTAATGACAGCTTTGAGGCTCATTGCCAGGAAGCCCTTGGTTTGTTCACGCAGCTCGCCGGGCAGTGCATCAATGACACGGTCAATCGTCTTTACGGCGCCGGTTGTATGCAGCGTTCCCAGGACAAGGTGACCGGTTTCTGCCGCGGTCATGGCCATCGATATCGTTTCGGCATCACGCAACTCACCGACCAGAATCACATCCGGGTCTTCACGCATTGCAGATCTGACACCATCAGCAAAACTGGTTACGTGCGTGCCGACTTCACGCTGGATTACCTGGCTCTGCTTGCTTGGGTGAACGAATTCGATCGGATCTTCGAGGCTGATAATATTTAGCGGCCGCGTTGAATTGAGGTGATCGATCATTGCGGCCAGCGTTGTCGACTTGCCCGTACCGGTTGAGCCGGTAACCAACACCATGCCCTGATGATAATCGCAAAACTTTTTCAGGACGGGCGGCACATTAAGCTGGTCCAGGGTTGGTACATCGTCAGGGATAAACCGGAAGACTGCGCCGTATCCGGTCGCTTTGCGGAACACATTGACACGAAAGCGGCCGCCTTCTTCGGCGACGTAGGAAAAGTCCAGGTCGTGACCTTGATGCAGGATGTCCTTTTGCTTGGAGGTCAATATTTCGTATATGTAGGTCTCAAGCTCAGTATCGGACAGCTCGCGAAACTTGATGGGCATGAGATCGCCATTCATCCGCAACATCGGCGGTACACCTACCGCCAAATGGATATCCGAACACCCTTGTGCGAGTCCGAGCTTCAGAAATGCGTCAATTCGTGCCATGCGTGCCTCAGAGGTTCAGCGAATTGAGTGCTTCGGTCAATTCATCCATGGACTGGTACCGTTGGGTCTTGTCGACTGACATCGCTTTGATGATCAGATTGGCGTACTCATCCGGAAGTTCAGGGTTAATTTCCTGACAATGCTTGGCCTTGCCTTGTACATGCTGGTACATAACGGACATGTGATCACCCCGACTGTACGGCGGTATACCCGTGACCATCTCATACATTATGACGCCGATACTGTAGACGTCCGCGGTCACATCGACTTTCTTGCCAAGGATTTGCTCGGGCGCCATGTATTTTGGCGATCCGATAACGTATCCGGTCTTCGTTAACTGGGTGTCGCCACTGCTGGCGGCGGCGGCCACTCCGAAGTCCACGATCTTCAGCAGGCTTTCGTCGTTGACGAGAATATTGGCGGGTTTGAGGTCGCGATGGATGACGCCCGCCTGGTGTGCAATCGTCATGCCCGTCGCCATGTCTTTTGAGAACCGCAGTGCCTTGGACAAATCCATCGGCTTGCTGTCCGGAATTTCACCTGAGAGCGTATGCGACGGGAAGTACTCCATCGAAATTGCAAAGCTGCCTTCGAGGTTCAGGAAGTCATAGATTCGAATGACATTGCGATGAGTGATTTTTCGCGAGTAGCGCAATTCATGTACAAAGCGCTTCATCATTTCCTCATCCGAGGAAACATTCGGGTTAAGGAATTTCAGTATCAATTGTTCGTCGACGACCTCATCTTCCATCAACAACACGGTGCCGAATGCACCCTTGCCGATTTTCTCGATGTATTTGTATCGGCCATCGATGACGTCGCCGGGCTGCAGTTTTGATATATCAAGAACCGGCGCCATAGTTGGTGCGGCCGGGGCAGGAGCGACCGCAGGCACGACTTCGCCGTCGCCGTCAGCTTGCGCAACGGCACTTGCTTCTTTGGCCTGCTGCAGTATTTTTTCCAGATCCTGGTTGTCGACCAGCAATGTCTTGGTGTTGCCGGCGATTTTTTCGGCACGAATGTTTTCCTCGACTACTGACTCTGAGTAGCGATCATCAAGACTCTTCAATGCCGTATCCGCGGCATTAATAATTGTGCCTTCCTCCGATTCCTGAATTTTCTTCAGTACGGTACGGATAGTCCCTGCATGTGATTCATCAGCCAGTAGTGACAAGGCCTTGATAGCCTCGACCTGAATTTCACGTTCGGGTCGCTGCAACAACGGCACAATCATCGGAATGTGTTTGTAATTTCCAAGTTTACCCAAGGCGCGTACGATGACCGTGTCAGTCTTTGGGTTGGCGCCCAACATGGACTCCAGCTTTGGCAGTGCTTTTGGACTGCCAATTTTTGACAAAGCATCAACGGCGCGTTCACGCACCCACCAGTCTGTATCATCAGTGGCCTGAAGCAGGCCATCAACCGCTCGCTCGTCCTTGGTCGAGTTGAGAATTTCGATCGCGGTTCGGCGAATTTCTTCATCCTTGGATGTAATCAGTTTGACGACAGAGTCGACAACTCTTGGGCCGCCGATATCTGCGAGTGCGTCGCCAGCGCGTGACCGCACCCACCAGTCATCGTCCTTAATGGCGCTCAGCAAGTCCTGTACCGAGTTTTCATTGCCGACCACGTTGAGAACTTCAACGGCAGCCCGGCGCGTGTATTCGGACTCGTCCTTGAGCGCTGGCAGCAGGTACTGAACAGTGTCCGGGTGATTTATTTTGATCAGGACGTCGACGGCTTTAGCTTGAACATCGAGGTCGGGGTCTAGCAGCACTTTGGCAACTTTATCGATGCTGATGCTGGTATTTTTGCGTGTTGCGAGCGCAGCAAGAGCAGCGCCGCGAACCATCTTGTTCGGATCCTGTAGCTGCATCTCCATTGCTTCAGTTATTTCCGGCTTGTCAAACTTGGAGAGCAACTGCATGAGATGGATTTTAATAACCGGATCTCTGCCGCCCATGCGCGCGATCAGGTCGGGAACCATTTCGGGCTTGAGCGTTTCCTGAATGATCTTGAAGATCGCGGCTTTTTCCTTGGGCTCGCATTCGTAAGCGTGTCGCAGCAACTCATGAACGCTCAGATCCTGTTTGTGGACGCGCAGGATCTCTATCAGCGCTGCCTTGGAGACCTCGGGATCATCGAAGAAGTCGAGCAGACCGTTGGCGTTGTAGGCAGTGCTGCTGGAAAGGGCCCAGGCAGTTCCCGAAACAACACGCTCATTGCCGTCCGCCAGACCCTCTTTGTACAACAGTAGGTTCTTGTCATTGATGATTGCACCGAGGATGTCGACCAGCACCATGGTGTGTGTCTTGTCAGAGAGGGCCAGGGCATCGATGATCTTTGGGATGGCCCTGTTGCCGGCGGTCTTCAGTTTATCGACGAGTTTTTGGGCAGCCGGGGACGATGGATCCGGTTCAGCAATGAGCTGACCAAGAATCTGGTCTGAGCGAAACGATGCGAGGAAACTCACCGGATCAATTCGCTATTTTCATTGTGTTATGTAACGCCAATCGTCAATTCGCTCTTGCCCAAGCAAAACGGTTCGACTGATGGCCTGTTACCACCCCAAAAGTCGTTTCCGCTACTCCCCGAGGCGGCATTATGCCACATCGGACCCTGCACATCGCCCGCCAATACTAGCTTTCAGCTGACCCTCGGCTCAGTTACAATGTGCTCGCGAAAATCCGGTAAAGCGGAGATTCGTACTTGAATTTTACCTAATACCCGCGGGGGAAGTGTGACGGTGTCAACAGAATCAGATGTGAAGAAGTTCCTCAATTCCATTGAGTTAGAGGCGATTGGTCGACCACTGAGCAAGGTTGCCCGGGTACTGGAGGTCTCTTTATCTGATGACAAAGTCAGCGTGAAGATTGAGCTCGGTATCCCGGCAAAGAGCGTGCTTGAGTCGCTACGCGTGCAAATCGAGTCGGAATTGTGTGCTCATACGGGTGCCGCGTCGGCCGATGTAGAGCTTTCGACACGAATAACGTCGCACTCGGTGCAGAGCAATCTCAAGCCGATTCCGGGTATCAAGAACATTATCGCGATCGCATCAGGAAAGGGTGGTGTTGGGAAGTCGACGGTTGCAGCAAATATTGCGCTTGCGCTCGTAGCTGAAGGCGCCTCTGTTGGTGTACTGGATGCGGACATCTACGGTCCCAGCCAACCGCAGATGCTGGGTTTGACCGGCGAACAACCGACCAGTGAGGACGGTGAGACGATGGCGCCGTTGATCGGTCACGGTTTACAGGTCATGTCGATAGGCTTCCTGGTTGATCCGGACCAGCCAATGATCTGGCGCGGGCCGATGGTCACATCAGCACTCAACCAGCTCATGAACCAGACCCTGTGGCACGAGCTCGACTATTTGATCGTCGATATGCCACCGGGAACCGGTGACGTACAACTGACTTTGTCGCAGCAAGTGCCCGTATCCGGTGCCGTGATTGTGACAACACCGCAAAATATCGCGACGCTGGATGCCCGCAAGGGTCTGGCCATGTTTCAGAAGGTCAAAATACCGGTCCTGGGCGTCATCGAAAACATGTGCACACACATTTGCTCATCGTGTGGGCATGAGGAAGCCATTTTCGGCTCCGGTGGTGCGGAGCAAATGGTTGCCGATTTCGATATTCCGTTGCTTGGGCAGTTGCCACTTGATGCGCGCATTCGCGAGCAGACGGACGGTGGTTCGCCGACGGTCATATCCGATCCGGACTCTGCCGTGGCCGAAACCTACCGCATGATGGCCATTCGCATTGCGGCGGCGCAGGCAGCGCAGCGTACCGACTACAGTTCAAAATTCGGGACTATCGTGGTTGAGAGCGCCAAATGAGCATCAAGTCGGATCGCTGGATCCGGCGTATGGCAAGCGAAGCGGGCATGATCGAGCCGTTTGAGCCTGGCCAGGTTCGCGAAAACAACGGCGCGCGCATCATTTCCTATGGCACTTCGAGCTATGGGTACGATGTGCGTTGCTCCGATGAGTTCAAGATCTTCACGAATATCAATTCGGCCATAGTCGATCCAAAAGCATTTGACGAAAGCAGCTTTGTCGATATCAAGAGTGATGTTTGCGTGATTCCTCCAAACTCTTTTGTGCTGGCGCGTACGATAGAATTCTTTCGCATTCCGCGTACGGTTCTGACAATTTGTCTCGGTAAATCAACCTATGCTCGCTGTGGAATCATTGTGAATGTGACGCCGTTGGAACCTGAGTGGGAAGGTCACGTGACGCTGGAGTTTTCGAACACCACGCCGCTACCGGCAAAGATCTATGCCAATGAAGGTGTTGCGCAAATGCTGTTCCTGGAGTCGGATGAGCCTTGCGAAACGTCCTATCGCGATCGGGGTGGCAAGTATCAGGGGCAGACTGGAGTGACGCTGCCCAAAGCCTGACGGATTTGCTAATAGGTCTGGATGACGGGCTCTGCAGCCAGCTCGCCGTCAACCCAGGCCTGCTCATCTCTGAATGTCACCTTGCCGGAGCCAACCCAGCCGGCCGCCTGCGGGTAAATCTGGTGTTCCACTGTTTGCACACGCGTTGCCAGTTCGTCAGCAGTTTCTCCGGCCACGACTTCGAGTCGCCCTTGTAAAATTCGCGGTCCTGCGTCGAGCTTTTCTGTCACGAAGTGTACAGTACTGCCGTGCCACTGATCACCAGCATCCAGTACACGTTGATGGGTGTTGAGTCCGGGATATAGCGGCAGCAATGCCGGATGAATATTGAGGATCTTGCCAGCGTAATGTGTGACAAATGCCGGGCTGAGGATGCGCATGAAGCCCGCCAGAATCAGCAGATCCGGACTGTGCCGGTCCAGTTCCTCAATGACCGCATGATCGAACGACGCACGGTCTGGGAAATCGGAATGCTGTATGCAGGCTGTTGGAATTCCCGCTTGTTCAGCGCGTTCGAGACCGTAGGCATCCGGGTTATTGCTAAACACGACCGCCAGCTCGAGATTGAGATTTCCGTCCGCTACAGCGTCGATGAATGCTTGCAGATTAGTGCCTGATCCGGAGATCAGGATTGCTGTTTTGCAACTCTTTGCCATCAGACGTATTGGACGGCCCGGGGAGAGTCGGCACTAGCGGCGATAATGCGGCCAATTTGCCAGGCAGTTTCTCCCTGATTGTTGAGAACCTGAATGGCTTCTTGCGTGTCGTTCGCATCAACAATCACAACCATTCCAACACCGCAGTTGAAGGTGCGGCGCATTTCAGCGGTTTCTATATTGCCGGTCTCTGCCAGCCAGTCAAAAACAGGACCGCGTGACCAGCTGCTGGTGTCTATCTCGGCATCGACGGAACCCTGCAGTACACGCGGAATATTTTCGGTAATGCCACCGCCGGTAATGTGCGCAAGACCCTTCACCGTTATCGATTGCATCAGCGACAACACCGGTTTGACGTAAATTCGCGTTGGCGTGAGCAGGCGTTCGCTTGCCGGGCTGCCGTCAATTTCAGCATCCGGTGCGCGCTCGAGGACTTTGCGAATGAGCGAGTAGCCGTTGGAGTGCGGTCCGCTCGAGGCAAGACCAATAATGGCATCGCCAACCGTAATCTGGCTGCCATCGATCAGGTTTTCACGCTCAACCGCACCAACCGTGAATCCTGCGAGGTCGTAGTCACCGTCCGAATACATGTCTGGCATTTCCGCTGTCTCGCCACCGATCAGTGCGGCACCAGCTTGCAGACATCCTTCTGCAATCCCCGCAATGACAGCCGTGGCAACATCGTTGTCGAGCTTGCCGCAGGCGAAATAATCCAGAAAGAATAACGGCTCTGCGCCTTGTACCAGCACGTCGTTGACGCACATTGCGACCAGATCGATGCCAATCGTGTCATGGCGGCCCAGGTGCTGCGCGAGCATTAGCTTGGTACCGACACCATCGGTGCCCGAAACCAGTACCGGCTCCCGGTAGCGATCGGGTGGAATTGCAAACATGCCGCCAAATCCGCCGAGCCCGGCCAGTACTTCAGGGCGCCGCGTGCGCTTCACGAGTGGCTTGATGCGCTCAACCAGTTCATTGCCGGCATCAATGTCGACGCCGGCGTCTTTGTAGGTAAGGGGTTTATTGATCATTGTGGAGTGGCATACTCTGTGGGGGCGATATAATAATGCTTGGCATTGAACGGGGAAACCACCGTTGTTGAAATCTCGAAAATATAATTGTGTCCGCGTGTTGCGGCATCCTCTCATTTGCGCGCTGGCGGCGCTCATTATTTCCACCGGGCTTACGTTTCCAGTCCATGCGGTTGATGTGCCGACCTTGTATACAGCGGAGGTAGCGCTGGATGAAGAGTCGGATAATCCGCGCGACGATGCCTACAAAGCCGCGTTAATTGAAGTATTGACGCGCGTTTCAGGATCGTTGCTCAGCAATGATGAGGAGGCGATCGATGAATTGTTTCCGGTACCCGCAGCCTACGTGACGCAGTTTCGACCCGGTGCTGAAGACACGCTGTGGGTCTTGTTTGATGGTGAGGCGATCGAACGTGTGCTGCGCGCCGCTGGCCAAATGGTATGGGGCAGTGACCGGCCATTGACGCTTGTGTGGCTGGCGGTCGATTGGGGGCAGGGCGAGCGCGAGATCATTGCAGCCGGTGAACCAGATCGGGTAGAGCAGCAATCGCGGTCGATTGATCGTAACCGCTTGTTGCGGGAACGCGTGCTTGAGATAGCAGAGAAACGGGGACTACCGCTGGTTTTTCCGCTGCTGGATACAGAAGACCTGCAAAGCGTCACGTTTAGTGACATTTGGGGCGGTTTCGATGAGCGCATTGTCGCTGCCTCAAAGCGTTATGGTGCGAACTCGATTCTGATCGGCCGCGTACGTCCGTCCTCCAGCCAGCGCAATCGCTGGACCTATATTTTTGGTGGTGAGACATTGACATGGAACGGACCACCGGAAGTTGTTGTCGCGCAAATAGCCGACATGCTGGCCACGGAGTTCGCGGTTGGCGGTGATGCTCCACTGGAATTGGTCCACTTGAATATCTCGGGTGTTCAGACCCTCGATGCTTATGGTTCCGTGCAGGAGCTATTATCGGGGGTCAGCCTGATCGAGAATTTCAGGATTTCCGAAGTGACAGGTGACGTCGTCCGCTATCAGGTCGAGGTGCGTGGTGGCGCCGACAGATTGCGGCGTGCATTGCGCTTTGCCGGACTGCTTGAACAGGAGCTCCCCGGCGATTTTGGAGGCCTTGAGCCCGAACTTGAGTTAGAATTTTTCTACAGCCCTTAAAAATACAAATCGTAAGCTTTTAGTATGTCTCTTTCCTGGTTACCAAACGCAATTTCGCTGCTGCGCATTGCTCTGATCGTGCCGATCCTGCTATTGATCCTGGATGGAGCATTCGGCTGGGCGCTGGCATTGTTTTTGTTAGCCGGATTTTCCGACGGTCTTGACGGATATCTTGCCAAACGTTTCGATTGGCATACACGACTGGGTGCATTACTCGACCCGGTTGCCGATAAATTGCTGGTCGCGAGTCTATTCATAACACTTGCCTACACGCAGGATATTCCTGTCTGGCTGGCGGCCGTTGTTATTCTGCGCGACGTGGTCATTGTCGCTGGCGCGACGGTGTATAACTTCTTTGTGCGGCCAGTGCAGGGAGAACCTACACGGGTCAGCAAATTAAATACCTCGCTGCAGTTATTATTCCTGTTGTTCGTGATCAGCCGCGCAGGCTTTGACTGGCCTGAACCGATTACCCTCACTGTGCTCGGTGCGTCAGTTCTGGTGACTGTTGTCATCAGCGGTGTTGACTACGTCTGGTCCTGGTCGCGGCGTGCGCGGCACGGAGAATAAGTCATGAAATCCGATCTGAGTTTCAACTGGCTGATTGCCATCTTGCTTTGCGGCTGGATGTTTTATCTTCTGGCACCCGTTCTAACGCCGTTTATTGCAGCCGGATTGCTGGCTTATATGGGCGACCCGCTAGCGGATCGCCTGCAAAAACTCAAAATGCCACGAACCCTGGCGGTAGTCATCGTATTCCTGACCACATTCCTGCTGATAGGCCTGCTGGTCTTACTGGTTGGGCCGCTGATCAGGACGCAAATTGCTGCGCTGTTCGCAGCGCTGCCTGACATCGCACATCAAGTCGAACAGGAATGGCTGCCGACGATACTTGGTTGGTTGAACGTTGAACCGGGAGGGGATGTCGGATTAGGCGCATTTCTGGCCCGCTACAGCGATATGGCCGTTGACTGGAGCGGCAAAATACTGCTTGGCGTGGGCAAGTCGGGCGGGGTACTGGTAGCGGCTGTATTGAGCCTGTTTCTGATCCCCATACTGACTTTCTACATGCTACGTGACTGGGACACGTTCATGGCGCACCTCAGCGCCCTGATACCGGGGCGTCAACGCGAGACGGTACTCAAGCTTGCCAGGGAAACCGACGATGTCCTGGGTGCGTTTCTTCGCGGGCAAGTGCTGGTCATGCTGGCGTTGGCAACTATTTATACCTTGGGATTGAGCCTGGTTGGCTTGAAATTCGCGGTTGCGATCGGTGTAGTCGCCGGACTGGTCAGCTTCGTGCCATATCTTGGCTTTGTGTTCGGTATCGGGCTTGCAGGATTGACGGTTGCGCTTGAGCCCAACCCGCTTTGGAATCTGGTCGGTGTGCTTGCCACTTTCACCATTGCGCAGGCTATTGAGGGTTCATTTCTGACACCGAAGCTGGTGGGCGATCGCATCGGCTTGCACCCCGTCATCGTGATTTTTGCCGTTGTCGCCGGTGGCCAGTTGTTTGGTTTTTTCGGAATACTGCTGGCATTACCTGCTGCCGCCGTCTTGTCGGTGTTGCTACGATTCGCCTACCACCGCTATCTAAAAGAACATCCCGAGCTGCTTGTTGAGCCAGATACTGAGTCCGATTGAGAGCTTGAATGAGCCAACTGGCACTACCTCTACAACTCGCGGATCACGCTGTATTCGCGAGTTTCCTGGACAGCGGTAACGAAACTCTCGTTGCAACGCTTTGTGACATCGCGGCTGGCGGTGAAGGGCACGGCTGCTGGCTATGGGGCGCAACAGCCACTGGCAAGACGCATTTGCTGCAAGCTGTTTGCGACGCCGCTGGCGACCGCGCTATCTATGTGCCGCTCTCGATGCTTGCGGACGCGGGCCCGGAGATACTGGAAGGGTTGGCGAGCCGGGATCTGATTTGCATCGATGATGTGGATCGTGTTGCCGGGGATACTGCATGGGAGATGGCTTTATTTGACCTCTGCAACCAGATATTCGATGCGGGCGCGCAACTGATCGTGACCGCTTCCTCGGCGCCACGGGAGTGCTTGATCGAACTCGCCGACCTGCAAAGCCGCTTCGCAAAACTGCCCGTATTTCAGATTCATGTGCTCGATGAGGATGAGCGTATCAGCGCACTGCAACTGCGCTCACGGCATCGCGGCCTTGAATTGCCGGATGACACGGCACGATACCTCCTGAAGCGCAGCCGGCGGGACATGGCTAGTCTTTACGATGTGCTCGACAGACTGGACGGCGAAGCGCTGCGCGCAAAACGCCGGCTGACGATACCGTTTGTTCGTGACGTTCTGGATAGCGTGTCGGACTAGGCCTCGAGTTTTGCCGCTATCTCTGCGACTCGTTTGCCGAGCTTGGCAGCGATAACTTTTTCTTCATCAGACAGCAGATCAGGATTCTTGCCCCAGGTGACATGGGTTGCGCCGTACAGTGAGCCACCGCTTGTCGTCGTGGATAATTCTTCCTCTGAATACGGCAGACCGACGTACAGCATGCCATGGTGAAGCAACGGAATTGCCATCGTAAGAAGGGTGGTTTCAGAGCCGCCATGCAGAGAAGATGTCGATGTAAAGACACCGGCTGGCTTGCCGATCAGCGTTCCCTTCATCCAGTCAGCACCGGTGGAGTCGATGAAATACTTCAGGGCCGAACTCATATTGCCGAAACGAGTGGGGCTGCCCATGACGATGCCGGTACATTCCGCGAGGTCGGACGAACTCACATAAGGCGGACCGTCATCCGGTATTTCATTTTCCGTCGCTTCAGAAACCGCGGAGATGGGTGGCACGGTCCGCAGTCGGGCTGCCATTCCCTTGACCGAATCCACACCGCGGCAGACTTCACGAGCTAATGCTTCAGTTGCACCGTAGCGCGAATAATAGAGCACCAGAACATCACTCATCAGGACAGCAACTGCAATACGTTTTCGGGCGGACGGCCCATGACGGCTTTGCCTGACGCGTTGTGTACGACTATTGGTCGTTGCAGCACGATTGGGTGCAGGGACAGCCATTGTGCGAGCGCTGCATTGTCCTCAAGATCCGGAAGATCGGTCGCTTCTTTGAATTCGCTTTCACCGCGACGCAACAGATCAGCGACCGACAAGCCCAGTTTTTCTGCAAGACCGACTATTGTTTCTGCATCGGGAGTATCGTCGCGATACAGGACCACGGTATGCGCTGCGCCGGACTCGGTAATCAATTCCAGCGTCTGTCTCGATTTCGAGCAGCGCGGGTTGTGGTAGATGATAACGGCCATTAAGATCCTCGTCTGTACCTTTGTTTATTGCAGGGCGCACTCTAGCAGGACCAGACTTGGGCGTCAGCAACCCGTCAGCATTGATATTCGGGCTTGACGTGGAGCCACACAAGGGGGTAATTTTGAGCGCTTACACCACAAATAACCCTCTAAAATAATTATAAAAACCGTGGCAAATCAATATTTCACACTTAACTTGAAAAAAACCTTGCAGGTCTGGCTGCTGGCCTCGTTTTGTTGCCTGGCCGCCTGTGAAACGGCACCGCCTGTGCAGGAAATGAGCGATGCTCGTCAGGCGATTGCTGTTGCCAAGGAAGCCGGTGCAGCAGAATTGGCCGCATTTCACTTGAGAGCTGCAGAAAACTACCTTGCCAGTGCTGAGGAAAAGCTCGGCGAACGCGCCTACGGTCAAGCTCGTCGCGATGCCAAGCAGGCCAAAATGAAAGCGCTGGATGCCTTGAAAGCGAGCGAGAAGCTCAGCGAGCCTGAATAGGGCCCGGAAATAGCTGCGGACATTGAACTCAATACGCGGCTGTTTACGATCAAGGGTCGTGTGCAGGGTGTGTGGTTTCGCGACAGCACGCGCCGCAAAGCGGAACGCCTCGATTTAAGGGGCTATGCGAGAAACCTTCCCAATAGTGATGTAGAAGTGTTGGCCTCCGGGACGGAAGCTGCCGTGAATGAACTGGCGCTATGGTTGCGAGAAGGATCGCCATTGGCGAAAGTAAGCGAGGTTCTGGAAGACGTCGGCCGCGAACAGGCGGATATGCCACAAGTGCCGGCTGGTTTCGAGATTCGCTAGGTCTGAGCTAGGCCTGAAACCACTTCTTGCTGAGCTTGTCGATGACCTTGTTCGGGTATTTTCGTCGACCCAGACTACCGTTGTAACGGCCCAGTGCACGCCGCAGATCACCTTTTTCCTTATCCAGATAGAACTTCAGGATAGTGCAGCCGTAGCGCAGGTTGGTATCGATGTGCAGCAGATTATCGTCGGGACGTCCGATCTCATCGAGCCAAAATGGCATGATCTGCATCAGGCCGATCGCGCCGGCAACGGAGATCGCGTAGTGGTCAAAATTACTTTCGGTTTCGATGACGGCGAGAATAAGTTCGGGAGGAAGCTCCACGCGGGCGGCTTCCAAATGCACGAGTTTGAGTATCTTGATGCGCTCCTGCGGGTCCTTCACCTGGCGGGCCAGGCGTCCCGACATGTCGGTTAACCAAACTTCCGCGTGGAAGCGATCGGTGAAGCTTGATGTATCGCTGGCCGCAGTACGCAGCGCTTCGCGAAGCTCAGGATCCGGAGCGCTGTCCGCCATTGCGCTGGCGAGCGCAAAGCACGTTGCGAGCAAGATTCCTGCGATGATTGACTGCACTAGCTTCATGTTATACGTATCTTAAGTGAATTAGCAGCTTACAACGGTTTCCTACAGTAATTTGAGAGCTTCTTCACGTTTCAAATTCTTTGATTCGCTGTCACTGCGGTGTCGATACTCCAGTTCGCCCGCCGCCAGAGAGCGTTCGCTGATCACCAGGCGATGCGGGATACCGATCAGTTCGGCATCCGCGAATTGCACGCCAGGACGCGCATTTCGATCGTCCAGCAACACCTCAAAACCCTTTTCCCGGAGCTCTGTGTACAGCGCCTCCGCTGCTTCTTTGACCGCATCGGAGCGACGCATGTTGATCGGCACGATCACAACATCAAACGGTGCCAGCTGTTCCGGCCAGATAATGCCGGCGTCATCGTGATTTTGCTCTATTGCAGCGCCGACAATCCGGGTAACGCCAATACCGTAGCAGCCCATCGACATGACCTGATTCTTGCCATCCGGATCCTGCACCGTGGCGCCCATGGCTTCGCTGTACTTGGTGCCCAGCTGAAAAATATGGCCAACCTCAATGCCGCGGGCGAGGCTTAAGGTACCTTTGCCGCCAGGTGTTGGATCACCGGCAACGACATTACGGATATCGAGCGTCGCGGGTTTTTCCACATCGCGACCAAAATTGACACCCGTGTAGTGCATGTCCTTTTCGTTGCCGCCACAGACGAAATCACCCATGCCGAGAGTTGCGTGGTCATAGAAGATCGGAATTTCGAGGCCTACAGGACCAACAAAGCCCGGTCCACAGCCAGTGGCCTTAACAATGTTCTCGGGGCTTGCCATTGTGAGTGGAGAGGCGACCCCTGGAATCCTCTGCGCCTTGACTGCATTAAGTTCGTGGTCGCCACGTAAAGCCAGCGCGACAGGGCCGTCGGTACCGTCGACGATCAGTGTCTTCAATGTGTCAGCAGCAGTGATGTTCAGGAAATCGCACAGTGCTTCGATCGTCTTAATGCCGGGGGTGGCGACCTTTTTCAGTGCTTCGCTCGCAGCCGGCGTGTTGATACCGTCGGACGATATCGATGCCGTCTCGATATTGGATGCGTAGTTATCTTCATCGCAGTAGGCGATGGCATCCTCACCCGAATCTGCCAGTACGTGAAATTCCTGTGAACGACTGCCACCGATTTCGCCTGAATCGGCATCAACAACGCGGAATTTCAGTCCCAGGCGCTCGAATATGGCCGTGTACGCCGTATGCATGCGGGCATAGGATTGTTCGAGGCCGGCCTGATCCAGGTCAAAGGAGTAGGCGTCCTTCATGATGAACTCACGTGAGCGCATTACACCGAAGCGCGGGCGGATTTCATCGCGGAATTTGGTCTGAATCTGATAGAAGTTGACCGGCAGTTGTTTGTAGCTGCGCAGCTCCTTGCGCGCAATATCGGTGATGACTTCTTCATGAGTGGGTCCGAAGCAATAGTCACGTTGGTGGCGGTCACTCATGCGCAGCAGCAGTGGGCCATACTTGTCCCAGCGACCGGATTCCTGCCATAACTCGGCCGGCTGGACGGCGGGCATCAGTAGTTCCAGCGCCCCGGCACGATCCATCTCTTCGCGAACCACGGCCTCAACCTTGCGCAATACGCGCAATCCCAGCGGCATCCACGTGAACAGACCTGAGGCCAGGCGGCGAATGAGGCCCGCGCGCAGCATCAGTTTATGACTGATGATCTCAGCGTCCGCTGGTACTTCCTTGAGTGTTGTCAGCCCGAATTCCGAAAAACGCATTGCTTGTCTTACCGAAAGTTTATGAGGCGCGCATTCTAACTGTATTGACAGATAAGCCAAAGCAGGGGAAGGTCCGAAATCTTTTTACTGCAGGGATGCCAGATTGCACGGTCGTCGAAATCCGTTTGTCGCTCAGGAAGGCGTGCCACTGCTTGCGCTCGCAATTGCGCTGGCTATTTTACTGATTCGCTACTACGAACCCTGGTTTGCCGTCATACCGTGCATCCTGTTCGTACTGCTGTATATGGTCTTCCGCGATCCTTTGCGATCCGTACCCTCGGTGGCCCTCGGCGTTTTCAGCCCGGTTGACGGCGAGGTGATCGAGGTTGGGCGTCTTGAGGTTGGCGAAACAGGCAAGGCGGCCCACAGGATCCTGATCCGCGTTGACAGTCTGGGAACCTATACAGCACGAGCTCCCGTTGAGGGCAGCATCAAGGACCTGGGCAAGAAGGCGCTCTGGTTACAGACGGACGAAGGTGAAGATGTCGTTCTCAAGTTCAGTGGATTTCGCCTCGGTCTCGCGCCGCGTTCATTTGCAGAGTATGGCGGGCGACTGGGTCAGGGCCAGCGTTTCGCTTATTTGCGGCTGACTCGTTTGGCCGAAGTGCAGTTTCCAGTCGATGGCAAGGTATTGGTAGAGCCCGGCCAGAGGGTTGTGGCTGGTACCGATGTCATTGGAAACGTCCGCGGACCGCGGTAAATCACTCCACAGTGCACAGGCCGTGAAATGCTGCGTACGGCGTGGCAAAATCAGCATTGAATTCTGAATTGTGGCCGCTCACCAATGATCCATCCTGAACATCAACGACGTGCTTACCTGCAGGCAATGGGTATTGATGTCTGGTTGCCGCGTGGTGAGCCTGAGCCAGAGGAAGCTGCGACCGTTGCCGATGATGTAGCTGTTGCAGAGGATCTGGACTGGGATGAATTGCGGCAGTGCGTTGTGGTCTGTACGCGCTGCGAACTGGCCCAGAGCCGTATCCAGACCGTTTTCGGCGTTGGCAACCAGAACGCGGACTGGATGATCATCGGCGAAGCGCCCGGCGCTGAAGAAGACCGCCGCGGCGAACCGTTTGTTGGCCGCGCGGGCAAGATGCTGGATGAAATGCTGCGCGCGATTGGTCAGAGCCGGGATGCAGTGTTCATTGCCAATACTCTCAAGTGTCGCCCACCCAATAATCGAGACCCGAAGCCAGCGGAGGCAAGTGCCTGTCGTGACTATCTGGAGCGCCAGATCGCATTGGTACACCCGAAGGTCATTTTGGCCGTTGGAAAAATTGCTGCGCAGAACCTGTTGGGCTGCGACGACCCGGTGGGGCATATGCGCGGACAAAGGCACGACCTCAATGGAATTCCGCTGGTGGTAACTTATCATCCCGCCTATTTGCTCAGGAGCCCTTCGCAAAAGAGTAAGTCGTGGAGCGACCTTTGCCTCGCGAACCGCTTGTCGAAAGAGTCGGCGGCGTGATTATCCCAATGGCAGAGCCGCCCGTAACGATTCGCGAGATGAGTCACGACGACCTCGGCATGGTGTCTGACATAGAACGGCGCAGCTATGAGTTTCCGTGGAGCCATGGCGTATTTCGTGATTGCCTGTTGGCCGGATACCAGTGCCTGGCAATGATTCGTGAAGACCGCGTTGCTGGCTATGCCATTTTATCCGTCGCTGCGGGCGAGGCGCATATCCTGAATCTCTGCATTGACCCTGATTTCCGCGCGCTCGGTTACGGCGAACGTATACTTGATGAGCTGCTGTATCGGGCACGGTCAGCTTCGGTTCGAGAGATTTTCCTGGAAGTTCGGCCAACCAATTCGGCTGCACTGGGCCTGTATAGCAAGAAGGGCTTCCATCAGGTAGCGGCACGTCCGGCTTACTACCAGGCCAATGAAGGGCGCGAAGACGCTGCAGTTCTCGCCAAGAAACTGGTCGTCGAACCCTAGTGTAATGTCCTGGATTGTTTCGCGCGCGCCGCGATTCGGCTAGACTGCGCCGCCACGTAATCCTGAACTTAAGTCATGGCAAACCTCGACGAACAAGTCAGCAAGCGGCGTACGTTCGCGATCATTTCGCATCCGGACGCCGGCAAGACGACACTGACCGAAAAGCTACTGCTTTATGGTGGTGCTATTCAGCTTGCGGGCACCGTAAAGGGCCGCAAGGCGAGCCGTCATGCAACATCGGACTGGATGGCACTGGAGCAGCAACGCGGAATTTCCGTGACCTCATCGGTCATGCAGTTTCCGTATTCGGATCATGTGATCAACCTGCTGGACACACCGGGTCATGAAGATTTCTCGGAAGACACTTATCGGACGCTGACAGCAGTGGACTCCGCGCTGATGGTCATCGATTGCGCGAAAGGCGTGGAAAAACGCACCATCAAACTGATGGATGTGTGTCGCCTGCGCGATACACCGATCATGACGTTTATCAATAAACTCGATCGTGACGGCCAGGAACCGATCGATTTACTCGATGAAATAGAGTCGGTACTCAATATTCAGTGCTCGCCCGTTACCTGGCCAATCGGCATGGGACGCGCACTAAAAGGTGTGTACCACTTGCTGCAGGATCGTATTTATCTTTACGACCGGGTTGGGCGCGAGAAAGTATCGGAGCGCCACATCATAGAAGGTCTGGATTCGGATGAGGCGACAGCTGCGCTCGGTGATATGGCTGATGACTTCCGGGAAGAGATTGAGCTGGTAAAGGGTGCTTGTCCGGAGTTGTCGATCGAAGACTATCTGGCAGCAAAACAAACACCTGTCTTTTTCGGCTCGGCGATCAATAATTTCGGCGTTAAAGAATTGCTGGATGAATTCGTAAACTATGCGCCAGCCCCGTTGGTTCGTGAAAGCGAGCAACGTGACATTCTGCCCACAGAAGAAGAAATGACGGGTTTCGTGTTCAAAATTCAGGCGAATATGGATCCGGCGCACCGCGACAGGATCGCGTTCATGAGAATCTGTTCGGGTGAGTACCGCAAAGGAATTCGCGTATTGCATGTGCGTTCCGGTAAAGAAATGAAAATACCGGATGCGATTACGTTTATGGCTGCGGATCGTAAACATGCCGAGACTGCCTACGCGGGCGATATTATCGGCATTCATAATCACGGCACGATTAATATCGGTGACAGTTTCACTGAAGGGGAAATAATTCGCTTCACTGGCATTCCGAATTTCGCGCCAGAGATTTTCAGGCGCGCCGTGTTGAAAGATCCGTTGCGGCTAAAAGCATTGCAGAAGGGCCTTGCTCAATTGTGTGAAGAGGGTGCAACACAGTTGTTCAAACCGATGCGTAATAATGACCTCATTCTTGGCGCTGTTGGTCCGCTGCAGTTCGAAGTTGTCGCGCACCGCTTGCAGCATGAATACAAAGTCGAGTGCCAATTCGAAGCCATCAATGTCGCGACTGCGCGCTGGGTCGAATGCGATGACGAAAAGATGTTGAGCGACTTCGAACGCAAGGCGCACGACAATCTTGCACTGGATCATAGCGACAGTCTGGTCTACATTGCTCCTACGCGGGTTAATCTCAACCTGACCGAGGAGCGCTGGCCGGATATTGCTTTCCGCAAGACCAGAGAGCACTAATCAACGCACTTCTGTCTGAGGCAACGCTTTGCCGAAGTCTAAAATACTCACCAAGCAAGTTATTACCTGGGCGCTTTATGACTGGGCGAACTCCGCGTTCGCTCTCAGCGTACTGGCGGCTCTGTTCCCTATAGTTCTTGGTAATTTCTGGGGTGTTGATGACACCGGATCCTCGACAACCGTTCGCCTCTCCGTGATTACTCTTGCCGCCAGCATGATCGTTTTATTGTCAGCGCCTGTTCTCGGCACAATCGCCGATGCAGGTGGTTACCGAAAACGATTCCTGCTTATTTTTGCGGTAGTCGGTGCTTTGGCGACAGCCGGGCTCGGATTGGTAGGCAAGGGTGACTGGCCGCTGGCATTGGGCCTCTATTTAGTTGCTTCGGTCGGGTTCTATAGTTCGATCGTCTTTTACGACTCCTTACTGGTAGACGTCACGGAACCACGAAACTACAGTTTTGTTTCCACACTGGGTTTCTCGGTCGGTTACCTGGGTGGAGCGACGTTACTGGCTCTACATGTATGGATGTTGAAATCGCCACAAACATTCGGCCTCGAAAGTACTGCCGAGGCTTTTAGTTATGCCTTTATATCGGTCGGCGTCTGGTGGCTCATCTTCCTTTTGCCACTAATCTTCTCCGTTCCCGAACGCCACAGTTCGATCGAGGTAAGCGACCATGCGATCCGGGCGGCCTATGCAGAACTTAGGTCGACCGTAAAAAAGATCAGCCAGTATCGAAACGTTGTGATTTTTCTGAGTGGATACTGGTTGTATATCGGTGGTGTCTTTACCGTGATATTCATGGCGGCCAATTACGGGCAGCGTTTGGGTTTTGATGGTACTGACCTCGTTAAGGCGTTGTTGATCGCAAATTTCGTCGGCTTCCCGGCGACGATTGTCTTCGGTTTGCTCGCGCATCGGTTTGGTGCCAAGAAAGGACTCTATTTCGGTCTATTCGCGTATATTGGAGCTTGCCTCTGGGCTATCCAGATGACGGAAGTAAGAGAGTTCTACATCATGTCGATCATCATCGGTTTGGTCCAGGGTGGTGTCCAGGGACTCAGTCGTTCGGTGTACGCCTCGCTGATTCCCGCGGATCAACCGGGAGAGTTCTTCGGGTTCTACAGCATGACGACGAAGTTCGCGCATGTCCTGGGCCCGGCAATGGTCGCGATAGCAGCACTTTTGTCGGATGACCCGAAGTGGGTATTGCTGGCACTAATGCCCTTGTTCCTGGCCGGGGCGCTATTGCTTTCCTTAGTTCGAATGCCGAGCGACTCAGTTGAAGGTTTACGCTGAGTGAGCAAGAAGCTGACTGAGGCGCCAGGAACAAAGCCGGATACATTCCTCGATTTTCCGTTCCAGCCGGAGCTGGATAATCTCGATGCGGATATCGCCATACTGGGTATACCGTTCGGCATGCCATACGAGTCAGGCTCGGTCGCGAACGACCAGAGCAACGCGCCGGACGCCTTGCGGCAGGCATCAAGTAAATCGGACATAGCCTACACACGAAACCACTTCGACTGGGACCTTGGCGGTCAATTGCTTGATGGACGTAACATCAAGGTCGTGGATTGTGGAAATGTAACGGCGGACAAAGCTGATCACAAAGAACATTACCGTCGTGCGGAGCAGGCCGCGAGGAAAGTATTTGCAGCCAATTCGACCCTGATTACACTCGGCGGTGACCACGGTGTTCCGATTCCTGTGCTGCGTGCACTTGAGGTTTTCGGTAAGCCGATAACCCTGGTTCACGTCGATGCTCATCTTGATTGGCGTCACGAGGTCAATGGTGAAACGGAAGGTTACTCAAGTCCGATCCGCCGCGCTGCAGAGATGCCCTGGATCAAAAAGATTGTACAAATTGGTATGCGTGGAATCGGCAGTGCTCGTGATGCAGAGGTTCAAGACGCGATCGATTACGGCGCAGATATCATCGACGCCTATGAGATGCACAATATTGGCATGGCAGAAGTGCTGCGAAGAATTCCGGACGGTGGGCCTTACTATCTGACGATAGACGCAGATGGCCTTGACCCGACAATTATGCCGGCTGTCATGGCGCAAACCCCTGGCGGCCTGGACTGGCTGCAAATCCGGCAACTCGTACATGGCCTGATAAAAAAAGGGCGCGTTCTTGGCATGGACCTGGTCGAAATCGCGCCAATACACGATGTCGGCAACATAACGATGGTTTATGCAGAGCGACTGATCTGCAATTTCATTGGCGCTGCGGTTCGTGCCGGATATTACGAAAGATAAAGTCCCTCCAGAATACAAAGCGACTATGCGTCCAGAAGCTTGTCGTTCCAGTTCATTTTGAGAATCGGTCTGGATCGGTTCTCGCCTCGTTCACCGCCCAGTCGGGATGGCAGTCCTTGGGTCTCGTTACCACGTATGGCCAAACGCCGCCGATGCAAACACTATGAACGGGTCGACTATTTGTGTGACGATGGAGTTCTACAGGATCGAGAGCGGGGCGGTTTCCTATGAAAATTTCTAAACGATGAATTATCGAACCGCCATCCTCGTTGTTTGCATACTCTGTATTGTTGGTCCACAGCGCGCGGTGGCCACAGAGTCAGAAGATCTGCACCCGTTCCTCGAGCGGGGATTCTCGCTCGATCTTGGGGTCTTTTTTCCCGATCGACAATTGGACCTGCGGGTAAACGGATCCCTCACCGGTATTAACGATGAGATTGACTTTGACGAGGGAATTCGGCTTGGTAATGCTGACGAAACCTTTGCGGCCGAATTATCCTGGCGATTTCGCGGCAAGTGGTCGGTCGTTGGTCAATATTTCAAATCTACGGACAGCGTCAGGGCGGTACTTGAAGAGGATATCGAATGGGGAGACGTCGTTTTCGGGGCGGGCAGCAATGCAGCAGCAGGCACTAGTTTTTCACTGACACGAATTTTCTTCGGACGGCAGCTCGATACCAGCAGATCCCATGATTTTGGAATTGGGGCAGGTCTTCACTGGCTCGAAATGGGAGCGTTCATCGAGGGGGAGATCCTGATCAATGGCACACCGACGGCATCGCGGCGGTCGGTCAGCGAAGGCGCTCCCTTGCCCAACATCGGTGCCTGGTACATGTATTCGATTTCGCCGCGGTGGGCACTAAGGACCAGGCTCGATCTGCTTAGCGCCGATGTTGGCGATTACGATGGCCTCTTGGTCAATGTCGCACTCGGCGTGAACTTTCAAGCCTTCGAGCATTTTGGCGTTGGCCTGAACTACAATTACTTCGAGCTCGACGTAGGTATCGATAAATCGGGTTGGCGAGGTAACTTTGAAACCACCTACGACGGCGTTTACGTGTATGCGAGCCTCTACTACTGATCGCCATGGTCAACAATTTCATTCTGGTTAATGTAATAGTCCTTACGGTGACGGCCTTCTCAATCCGCATCCTGCAGTCGCTTCGCCGTACGATATTTGGATACCAGTTTTTCGACATGATGGGCCGTGCCGTGATCAGCAATACCGGTAATCGCCCGCACCTTTGAAAAACTCAGTTGGCCCTTATCAGACCGTTCGCTGATATTGCTAGAGAAATAAGAATTCTAGTGGCTACCGAATTGCTGTGACTGCCGTTCTTAGTCTGGTAACGGCGTTGTCGTCATCAGGTCCATAACGTGCGTCCAGATAGGCGCCGGTTACGGCAGTTACATGGTCGATCGGCAGAGTGCTTTCGACTTCTGCCCGCAAAGCAAACTCCTGCTCGGTTTCCCCTGTTCGTCGCTGCAAGCCGGTTTTCGTGATGAACTTGCTG
>Ga0164320_10000077_pt1 | contig 25908 bp, 34 predicted proteins | sample GuaBasSediGuay11_FD_113736 | JGI IMG/M metagenome (GOLD analysis project Ga0164320, IMG submission 113736) | Subseafloor sediment microbial communities from Guaymas Basin, Gulf of California, Mexico - Guay11, Core 4567-28, 0-3 cm | ecosystem: Environmental > Aquatic > Marine > Hydrothermal...
TCCAGTCTGAGGATTAAGAATACCTTCTAAGAAATAACCGTACTGTTTTGGAATAAAACAAGGTTGTGTAAACGGAGCCATTAAAGAAAATTCTCCATCTGTAAATTTAAATCTATAACTAAATCTAACAAATTTATCAGTTAAAAAATCTTGATTACCAGGATAAGTAGATTCACCACCTGTATTATCCCAATTAGGATTTTCATATCCAAAATACAACATAACAGGGTTTGAAGCAAAAGCCAAAAACCTAGCTATAAAATTAGTTCCATCTCTTTGAGCAATAGAAAAAGATCCTATCCCTGTGTTTGCAACAATATACACATTGTCTTTTTGGCTTATTTGACCGTCACTAGTCCATATTTGTTTACCAACAGCAAGAAGGTCAGTCATACCAGGAGTATAAGTTGTTACATCTACTACTATTTCTTGAGGTGACACAGGTGAACCAATATTGTTAGCCATTTGTACCTGAGCAATCATTGGAGAAGTAGAGCTAACTGCGTCTACCATAGTCGTTTCAATAACACCTCCGTTATCTTTCCAAACTTCAATTGGCTTATAAGGATTATATTTACAAACAGTAATTTGATCTTCAGTAGTATACGGTAAATCAGCTATAGAAGTGAAATTTTCAATTAAAGTAGCATTTGGATTGTTTATATTTAGAACCCTAGGTTGGTTTCTGTTATCAGTCCAAAACATTAAATCTTCTATAATATTAACATTTCTTATTTGATATCCTGTAGAAAAATTTAAAAACGGTCCAGCAGAATATATATAAATATCTCCAGTATCTATGTCATATCTTACTATAGCGTTTTGACTAGTTTCAATGTAAGCTAATTTATCAATAAAATTATCGGTTAAAAATAAATATATTTTACTGGTTATTTCATCTGCAAATTGACCTACAATAACTAAATCATCGGGTGCAGATAAAACATCTGCAACTCTTTTACCTATATCTCCGTTTAATACTAATTGAGTTCCTTGTACGTTTTCAGCAGCTCCAACGTTACTATCTTCTGACTTTGATATTGCTATATTCTGAGCGTCACGATATTCACCGTTAGGTAGTAATCTTTCATCTAAGTCCTTGTTCATTTTGGACTTTAGAAAAGTATTTTTTATTTCTGCCATTTAATTTTAATGTTTAATCCATTTAGATTTACCACGCATAACTTGTACTATTTGATCTAATTTAATATTAGATAATCTAATTTTAGCATTTCTTAGTTTTGCACTTTTTTCTTTTTGATATCTTCTAACTACATACTCAGGCATACGAGCTCTAGTGGCTAATATTTGATAGTTTATATAAGCGTACAAAGCTTCTTCCGCCATCTTTGGTATTCTAGTATCTAAATCGTATGATAGTCCGTCAGATATGTATTCTAATACAATTATTTTTCCAGCCAAATTACTTGAAAAAGTAAACTTACCTTGTCTCTCATCTATTCCAAACCAACCATTTGTTTGGCTTGTTTGAGGATTTAAACCGTATCTTTGACCTACTATTTGGTTCCAATATAAAGGAAAAGGTGTGCTAAAATAATCTGTATAATAACTCCACCAATTACCACTCCATCCAGATATTAATCTATCATTTGCTACTTTCCAAGCTTGCTTAGTTAATGAGGTTGTTTCTAGATTTTCATTTAAAGCGTCTTGTATTGGTAAACCATCTTGGTCTTGAGCTAAACTCTCGTATGGATTAGTTGTTAAACCATTATTAGGAAGTATAGTATGTAAAACCCCTAACTCATCTTTCCACGCTATTCTTACGTGATTAACGTAATCTTGAGGAATAACTAAAGATAAACTATGTGGTATTTGTAATTCTTGAGATCTAATACTTTTTAAAGTATCATAGCTAAATTCTTGTAAACCTCTTTTAGCATGAAATATAACATCGGTTCTTTTAACACTAGGTACTAATTTTCCAGCGCCAACATAAGCAATCATATAGTTAGTGATTACATCGTGAAGCTTTGTATATGAATATCCACCATAATTTTGCCACACTGTGTTTTCAGTTAATTGAACTTTTAAATAATTACCAGCAACTAATCCACCTGTTACAGTTATTGTATTATCTACCACTGTGTAAGTATTATATAGCGGAGTATATGTTACACCACCATCTATACTAACTTCTAAATAAAAGTTATTTGCAGGCCAGTTGACATTTGTGGGGTCAGCTGTTGTAAAAATTAAATCAGTATTAAATGTAGTAGTGAAACTAAAGTCAACACCATCTGCTATGAACGTTTGTGTTCCCGCGTAATACTGTCTATTGTTTTCTGAAATTAATGCCATTTATTATATTTTTTCATTTTGCTCATTCATTGCGACTTCTTGAGCAGCCGCTTGTACGATTTGAGGATCTCTAATAATTATCCCAGCGTACATTAATATTTTTAATACAACTTCACTTTGTTCTGATGGATGAAGTTCAAATTGAGTAGAACCAGTTGGGTTTAATGAAGGTTCATAAGCTGTACTATTATAAACATACTGACCTTGTGGTCCAGTTTCATATCCCCATCTAACAGGAATTGGTTTACGAACATAGTTCACGGTAACCCTGCTAGTTATAGCTTTAGGTCTAACAAACAATAATTCGTTTTCATATAAGTAAGTTGGAAATTGTAATGAAGCTCTAGTTAGTTTAGATTTTTCTGCGTAGTAAAAATCATTTCTATCTAGTCTTTGTAGTTCTACTTCTTCATTATACACAGCTGTTCCGAGTCTATAAAACTCAACTGTGTTACCGTAGTAATCTACAGTAGGGAGGGTAAAATAACCTTGTGGATCAATGTAGTTACAATCTCCAAAGGTTTTAAATATAGCTATTTTTTCATCTATATTCATCTGTCTGTCAGCATAGTCAGTATCAGTTTGCATGACACGTAGCTGTTGATTTAAATCATCAAAGTATTTTTCAAATATATCTAACTGTACTTGTGTAGCTGTTTTATTAAATTCATCAGGCGTCATGTATCCACGTTGCTCTTTGTTTAAAATTAATAATACAGTTCTATATACAGAATTTACGTTTATAGCCATAGTATGTTATTGTTATAATAAAGGCGAGCGTTAACCCGCCTATTTATTATTAGTATAGTTTCTTTTCTATAGACTTCAGCACCATGATACCTTCATCAGTTTGTAAGAAACTTGCAAAGGCACTATATGGATTTTCTCCAAAAGGAACTTTCATTATAACCTCTTTATTTTCTGTCCATAAAAAATCTTTATTTTTATTAGACAAAGAAATTATACCTTGTTCAACTGCTTTTATAGATATGTTTCTTAATTGAACATTTTCATCATTTGCTAATTTAATAAACAACGAAGGTTTATTTCTAGCAAATACTAATATATCTCTTTTTAATTCTTTCGAACTTAAATTTGATACACTCGATCCTTTTTCAACTCTTAATATAGCTTCCGCTAAATCAATATCTATTTGCCTCGCAACATTCATAGCATCTAATTCAAATTCTAATTGATCTACTTCATGAATAGCTGCTTGAACTGGTTTTCTTTCAGCATATTTCTTGTTTAAACCTGGGTGATATAATGACATTAATTTTTGTAATGCTTGGTATTCTTTAGGAACCACCAATACACCATCTTTAAATTGTATGTGCTTTAAAGTTACTTCCCCTTTTTCTCATCAACAAATGGTGAGTTTTGGTTAGTAGCATATCTTAAAGCTCTTTGTTCATTAGTTTCAGGATCAAACCATAATAATGGGTATCTCTGCGTATGTCTTGAAGACAATGTATATGTTATAGGTTCTCTACCACCTAATAAATAATATTGTCTGTCTTTTATTTCCCAAGAGTCGTTATCAACGACCTCTTTGTTTTTTTTCTTTTTTGTCATGATATAATATAATTAAATAAGTTAAAGGTATAAGGGCGCCGAAGCGCCCGTAACCTTATGAAAAGTATTAAGATGTCATCAACACGAAGTTGTTAGCACCTTGTACACATAAACATCTTTCAGATAAGAAGTTTACTTCCATTGCATCTAGATCAGAAGTGTAAGCACCACCGACAGAACCAGTGATCCAAGACTTCATTCTTCTATCATCAGTTTGAGAAGCTCTATATCTTACGTGTAAGAATGGACGTCTAATGTTTGTACCTAAAATTTGGTCATAAACAGTAGAAGTACCAGCAGGAATTAATACTCCTTCGATGTCACTATTTTGAGTGTAGTTACTAGAACCACCTCTTGTAGAAGCATCGTTTAAGTATTTCCAGCTTGTCTTATAGAAATCGTAAGATCCTCTTCTGAATCCTGAGAACTGTAAGTTAAGAGCCATTTCTTCAGAATTTTCAAATACACCGTAAGATGTACCACCGATACCGTAAGAGTTTTGAGAAGCAAGCATGTTGTCTATGTCAAGCTCTGTAGCTCTGTCTAAGAATAACATATTTTCTTCAATAGCTCCTTGTGAATCTAAATTCTCAAGAATTGTATCGAAATCAGCTAATGCACCAGCGAAAGCAGAGAATACATTTCCTCTGTCAACGATAGCAGCAAATAAACCTTGAGTACCTAGTAAAGCAGCATTAGCAGCGTTAAAGTCTGTAATACCAGCGTTAGCTTGAGTATGGAATAAGTTAGCAGAAGCAGCGTTAATCTCTGCATCTTCACCTTCAACCATAACCATTTCTAAGTAATCTTCGAATCTTAATCTAGTTTCTGATTCAGCTTTTAGATACCATAAGTATCCGTTTGTTCCGTCTTCAGCAGCTACTTCAACCCAACCGATTTGTGCAGTATCAGAACCAGATACAACGTATCTATCTCTAATAATAACTGGTTTGTTTGAGAACTGTGTGAAAGATGGCTCAACGTTTTCTAATACTCCTGAACTTCCTTTTGGATATTCAGAACCATATACAAATACTTTGAATCCTACAGCGTCAGCAGGAATTAAACCACCACCAGCAGAAGTTTCACGGTAAGGGAATACTTGAATCTCATTAGCGTTAAGAGCAGATCCAGGAACAATACCAGAATCAGCAACGTAAGCTTTGATAGCATCACCACCAGACTTAGGCAAAACTACTACAGTCATACCTGGAGTAATAACGTTTGCAAGTCCTGCTGTTGGGACTACAAATAAATCTAATACGTTTCCTGCAGCACCTAATGGTTGTACAGTATCGTAAGATATATGTAATCTATTTTGTTCTGACCAAACTACTTGATCAGATGTCATCGGCATTTCAGCGCCGACCATTCTTATAAAGCCAGAAAGAGTTCTGTTTCCATATCTTTCAACTTCAGCTTCATAAATTTCAGGTAGGTACTGCTGAGCGAAGTCATTAGCACCATCTGTAAAACTAAGGTAGTTATCCGAAGTGATCTGTTGGATCTGCGACGGGTTTAACGTACCAAATAAAGGATTTAAGGGCATAATTAATTGTTTTTAAATTATCGTTTTTTAATTTTTAATTTATTTGTATCAGAACCACTAATAGCACGAACCTTTAAACCACCTATAAATACATCACCACTTGGAGACGTACGCGCCTCTGTAGATACATTTTTAGATTTATTCACAACATCTTTAACAGCATCGGCTTTGCCTTGCTCATAAAAGTGATGTGCTATTTTGTCCGCATTTCTAGCAGTAAAGATTGCTTTATGATAACCTTGAGCGTCTTGTACGTTGCCCTTATCGTCCAGAAACTTCTGAACAAAGTCTTGTAAATTACTCTGAGCCTTTGCAACTTCGTTTGGATTTTTAACACCATATCTATATTTCTTTTCACCAACTGTAAAATCAAAACCTTTGAATTCATCAGTGAATAAACTAGACGTTTTTTGTTTAAAATCCTCATGTTGTTGTAAAGCAACTTCCTGATTTTTTTGGTAGCGATTAAAAAAGTCAATAGCTTTTTGTTGTTCTCCAGTAACACCAGGTCTTAATCTGACTTGGTCATAATACTTACTTTTAACATCTTCTAAAAAGTTTTTGGCTTTAGCAACCTCTTCCTTGTAAGCAAGTTTTTTTCTTTTGATGTCTCGCTCTTCATCAACGTCTTCATCATAGTCGAAATTTTCTTCCATGATAAATTTTATTTCCTCATCATTTAGATGTGGTTTACTTTTTTTGTAATATTCTTTAAGTAAAACACCTGAATCAATTGTTGAGTAATCAGCGTTTAATCTGACGTAATCTTCCATTGATCCATTTGTTTCCTCCATAAATTTAACCAGCTTTTCTATATTTTCTGGTAATACAATTTCTTTTTCTGTAGACTTTGTAGGTGCAGTTTGTTTTACAGGTTCATCAGTAATCTCTTGTAAAGGAATTACTTCTTCTTCGGTTTCCCGTACATCTTCAACCACTGTTGTGCTGTCTCCCTTGTCTTCGGGTTTTTCGACAGTAACATTGCTATCATCTGTCTTTGATGTTTGAACGGCATCTTCTTTTGGTTTTTGTGTTAAATCTACTTTAGCTTCAACAGTTGGTGTAACTGTTTCTTCTACTTTTTTACTTAAATCTACTTTAGCAGGTTCGTTTGTTTTAACCTGTTCTTTAATAGATTTTTTCTTGATCTTTAAAGATCCAGAATCTTTGGTTTTTGCCATAATAAAATAATATAAAATTAATAAAAAATACTACACGAACGCTTCTAAATCAAATCCTCCAGGTAATTGTTCATTGTTTTCAAAATCAACTGGCATCGTATCATTTTTTCTTTGTGAAATCATTTCACTTTGTTGTGTAGCTTGTATCTTTGTTCTCTTGTCTTTTCGGTCTTCTATCTCTCTTTCTTTTTCAGTTCTAGCTGCTATATCCATTTCAGCTAACTTCATATCAAATTGATGTTGAACCTGCATTAACTCTTTTTTAATTTGAGCTTCAGTTTGCATTCTTTGAATTTCAAATTGAGATTTTCCTTGTTCAATTTGTAATTGTGTATTTGCCAACGCTTCTTGCTTTTGTACTTCAGACATAGCCGCTTGCTCAGCCGCTTTAGCGTTTGCTTGAGCTTGCATCTGAATATTTTGTTGTTGTACTTGCTGTTCGTAAGCTTGTTTTTGTTTACGTTTTAGTTTTAATAATTGATTAGCTAGTTTGATATTATTTACTTCTCTAATATCTATAGCATCTTCTAAATTAATACCTCCTGTTTTTAAAGCAATTTGTATGCTTTGCTCTAGTTGTGCTTTCTCTTCTGCATCTGGTTCTAATTCTAAATAAATACCAAAATCAAAAAGATTTAAATTTCTAATTTCATTTAAAGTTCCTACATTAAAAGTACTAATAGAATTTTTTAAAGACTCTGCTAATAAATCGTGATCTAAACAATCAGCAATTCTTAATGAAATATTTTCTGCAGTTCTAACGGCTAAATATAACGATCCTTGTAATATGTGTCTAGTCGCTACATTGGAGTTATAAGCGGCTAGTTTCTGTAACCCTACTAATGAATCAGGATCTGGAGTACTAGCGTCTCTAGCCTCATTCAACCCTGTCACGTCTCTAATCATTTGTAAATAGTACTGATACGTTGTAATTAAACTTTGAAGTTTAGCACCAGCATTTGATGTTCTTAATTCTTGAATAGGTACTTTACCTCTATTTGGATCACCATCTTGCGTTAAAGATCTACCAACTATACTACCAGTTTGAAAATACATGTTCAATGCTTCTTGTGGGTTATAGTTAGTTCCATTACCTAAATCAACCTCTGCTAATCCATCAACATCTACATAAACACCATCTGGTACCATACGAGATATCACTTGTTGCATTTTCAAATGAGTCAACTGTATCATATCTGCAAAACCTGTAACTCTGCTTACAAGTGATTCTATTCTACCATGATACATTCTTGGAGCACATATTGAGTAATTCATTCTAACCTTAGTGCTATCTGCAAAAGGTCTAGACATGTTCTCTGATAGTTTCCAAGATATCATATTATTTATACCTAATACTTTTGCTCCAGTAAATAAAACCTCAATAGATCTAGAAACTCTTTCAAAGTTGTCATTAGATTCAGGGTTGAATGTATCAGGTTTTTCTAAAGCTTTTTCTAAACCTTGATCAGTCTTTTTAATTTTAAAAACTTGATCCATATATGTTTTGTATTCAAAAAACATAACGGCAACAACGTCAGGAGCTTCATTCCAGTTTCTTAAATAGTTTTGTTCACCAGGAAACTTTTCAATTTCTTTCAACTCTTGATCAGTTAAATAAGGAAATTGTTTTTTAAGCTCTGATATACTAATCATTTTAACCTCACCTACATAATATAAATCTTCAAAGTTAGGATCTTTAGTATACGAGTAAACTAATTCTGCGGGGTCAACATATTCTACTGTTACTCCGTTTGAAGTATTGAAATTAGTTTTAACAGCTCCAATACCTAGTATTACCAAATCTTGTATAATTCTAGTTTTGGTTTCTTTAAACTTGTTTTGAGCTAATACATTTGATATTACTTCTTCTTCTGCTATCTCTATACTTTGCTTGTAATCTAATTGCATATGTAAAGATAACTCTTCTTTGTTTTCTGGTAGATTATCTTTATTTTGCGTAGAGTATAAATCTAAACCTAAACTATCTTTAGCTTCTCTTAAATAATCTCTAGCAGATATATCACGCATTAATGCTGTTGCGTAATCAGTTCTTTTTTTAACTGAATCAGGATCTTGAGAATAAGCTTTAATATCATAATCTCTATCAGACAAACCGTTAACTACTATATCTACAAATTTAGATAAAATAGGAACTGGTTTCCAGTCTAAGTTTAAATAAGATAAATCACCATTAATAGCTAATTCATCTTTATATTTTTGTATTGATTGTTCTCCCCTAGCGTATAGTCTTCTATTGTGATATTCAGAATAATTAGTTTTAAATAATCCATAACCGCTAGCGCCGCCATTACCATATCTATTATTACTGAACCATTCGTTTTCAATTGCTCTAGCTACTTTGAGGCCGTATTCATATGTGTTCTTTTCTTCGAAAGGTACTACCTGACTAGGAAAGCCACTTAGATAATTAGTGTCTACACCATTCATTTATTGTATGATTTTTGAGTTATAACCCTCGTTTTTGTATCTTTTAAAACCTAAAGGGACAACTTCCCTTTTAAAGTCCGCAACGGGTTTATACTTATTTTTATTACAAGCCATTATAGCTAATCCAGAGCTAATAGCAGCATCAAATTTAGTTCTGTTATTTATATTAAATTTAGCCCAGTCTTCTAACGTCCTTTGAAAATACATGTCACCATAACTTTCATTATTGTATCCCACATAATTTTCAATATACATTTCAATCGCTGCAGCATGAGCTTGTTTTATATCTTCACTAGAGTTTGGTATACCACCAACTTCTTTCTCTGTTGTAGATAATTTATTCCAAACCTTATCAGGTCTGTTCATAGAATAACCTCTGTAACCTCTACGTTTTAAATAGTAAAGTAACCTTGGTTTATTATTTTCTGCGAGTAAAGGCATTCCGTAAAAAACTAACGCCATTAATACATCTTCAAAAAATATATCCGCTGTTTGAGGTCTAGCAATATATTCTAAAAAGAAATGATTAGTAGGTGAATCTTCCATGCTAAATTTACTTAAACCATGTAAAGCACCTTTTGAACCTCTATTATCTACTGTTCCTGATATGTCATAACTATCACAACCAAATGCGCCCATATGTTCATTACCAGGATATTTTGTATTATTTTTTAATATAACTTTGTTTTGTTGCTCTCTATTAGGAACCCAAGAAATATTAAATCTTCCATCTTTATTAGGCATAAATAAAACCTGTGTATCTTTTATACCGTTTTCCCATTGAAAATTACCCTTAGTAATTAAAGGGCTCATAACTAATACCTCTTCATTATAATCTATCTGTTGATATAATTTAGTAAGATTAAATAACGAGGCTTTGGTTTCATCTCTAAATGCATGTTTTTCCGTACGTGGAAATTGTCTATAATATTCATTTAAAGCATCTTGATCGCCTTTTAAACCATCAACTTCATTTTGCCAATAATCAATAACACCTAGTGTTATCTCGTAACCATCGGGACCAAATGTTTTTTCTCTTGGAGTGTCGAAGACAGGTAAGCCATAAGAATCAATGTATCCTTCGTAGTTCCATTCCATAGGTATGAACAAATTATATAATCCCGAGCGAGTCTGTCCATTGGCGTTTCTTTTGGTAACATCTGAATCATAGTATAATTTTTTAAAGTTATCCCCACCTTTATCTAAAGAGTTAGATGTTGATCCCATCATACATTTTCCTACTACTTTACTACCTAATCTTAATGTTGTTTTTGTAACTCTCCAGTTGTTTAAAATATTGTTTGGTCTTTCCCACTTACCAGATTCATCATGTACTAATAGTTTTAATTTTTCACCATCATAACTATTATCTCCAGTATTTTTCCAATCTATTGTAGTATCTAATCCTTTTAAATCATCTAAGGATTCGTCAGGACCAGCAGCAATTTTACGTCTTGTAAATTTACTAGCAGGTACACGATAAGCCAGTTCTGTTTTAGGACGGTCCATACCATCTTGAGTAGGTTTAAAAAAGAAAGGATAATTAACTGATATTGGTACAACCTTGTCTGTAAACATACTCTTCGCGTCAGGTCCAGATTTGGATAATATTCCGTAACGTGAATCACTAGATATAGTGGCTAAATTTACAACCTCACCTGATGCCATGAAAGAAAATCCAGAACGTCTATTCTTAAGATAGCACATTCCAAAACATCTATAATCAGCCTTACATGCTTCCCAAAATAGAAAGAATAATCTATTTGATTCTCTAAAATCTGGAGCACCAACATCTATTTTAGACCATTGTAGATACATGTAATGAGTTCCTGTTAAATATGTAGGTTTTCCATTGTTATAAAACCAAAAACCTGAATCTCTACGATTAAACTCGTTGTCAATATAATCGTACCACTGTTCTTTAAAATCTTCTGGATATTGTTTAAAATCAAATACAGTTTTTATTTTACTCAACTGTTTAGGGTATTCAACTTTTTTCCATTTATCACCTTCAAGCTTTTGAACATCTTTTGCTTTAGGTAAAGCTATTTTTAAGTTCTGTATTTCGTATATCTCTCCTATAGTACCATCCTTACTGATTACAATTACATCATATTCTTTATTGTAACCATATTCCCATTTTTTAGATTTATTTAATCTTTTAATTACTTTAGGATTTATATGATCATCTACTACTTTGTATAAAGTTTGTTGATACATTATTTAGATCTCCTTTCTGCAAACCCTTTAAAAGTTTTTTCTTTAACTTCTTTTGGTTTAGCTTCTAACATATCTTTTTCTTCTTGTATACGATTAAGTATTTCAAACGCATCGAATATAGCTAGTTTTTTTGTAGCAGCAGCGTTCTTTAATCTATCTGCAGATATATCGTCATTAGAATCTACAATAGGCTCCTTAGCAACCTTTATCAATTCTTCCACCGCCTTTTGCCCAGCGTGGATTATATTCAATTTCGTTTCCTTGGTTTTCATACTTAACAGAGATATTTTTAGATTTCATACAATATAATAATTCTTCATCAATTAAAAACCTCCATTCTCTACCCGGTGGATACCCTATGATATCTCCTTGTTTTAAACCTTTTTCTTTTAATTGATTGTTATTAAATTTTATAACACCAGTAAGATCTCTGTCTTTTAGTGGTTTTATAAAACAATACTCACCAAATGTTTTCCATTCATCGTTTTGATTAAATAGATAAATTTGATCTGGTGCTGCAAAATATAGCTCTTCATTAAAGTATGATGCAGAGTTTCTTTCTGCACCTGTTTGGTCATACCATCTTCTAAAAATATTGTGATGTACAACTACTATATCTCCAACGTTTATATTAGTTTGATAGGCTGTTGGCACTGCAACAACCTTTGCAAATCTACTTATAAACTCAAACTCTTCTATTGAAGCGTTTACTATTAATTTTTTATCATCAACCCTTACTTCATTTTCATATCTTTCAGTAAGAGGTGTAATAATAAAATTTTCAATACTTCTCATTAATATTCTAAATCATACTCAACGGATATAGCCATGTTAGAATTAAACTTCTTCCACGGCAATACCTCATCATTCTTTTTAATAAAAATATTATAAGAACTATCAGTATTATCTAACAATATACAAGAGATTTCATGACCACCATAAACCTGTTGACCTAAAGAATAATGCATAGCATCGTTCTTGTAGTCAGCGCCAATACTGATTTTTCTTATATTTGAATCCATTAGTCAACTTTTTTTAAGTTTTCTACTGGAATATCAGTATAGGTTCCATCTGTAACATTAATGTTGATTGGCCCGTATGCTTCTTCTAGTTGTTTTTTAAGTTCTTCCATTGTATTTTTAACTGCAGGAATTTTATTTAAAACATCTTGCTTTTGAGCTTCTAATGCACCAACTTGACTAATTAATGCTGACATGTTAGATTGACCTTCTTGAATTTTTGTTAACTCTTCTTCTGTAATTTTTTTAATTTTTTCACTCATAATTTAATTTTATTTAATTTTAATAATAGTTTACTATTTATTATTACCTATACTTTTGAATTTTTCCGCTCCTCGCGACCCAAAATAGGCTACATATACAGTTATTAATAGGGATTTAAGTAAATCTATCCACCCCATATCAATACCAAAACTGATATCAAATCCATCTAATAATATAAATAATACTAAAGCTATTGTTAAAAATATAAGAGTCATTGGCCTTGTGTTCTTAGAAAGCCATGAATCAGACTTCATATCACTCTGCCAACGTTTTGATACCTCTTGCATTTCAACAATATCCATTTCTAAAAGCTTCATAGCTTTTTCTTTGTCTTCTGGCGGTAATGATTCTTCTTTAGAGATAAGGTTTTTAACAACCCCAAACACTCCATTATCTGGTAATACATCACCTACCGTACCTAATATACTAGGCGCAGCTCCGGCTAAAAACTGTCCTACTTTAGTTTCACTAAACTTTTTTTTCTTTGGCATAAGCTTCTTTTTCCCATGGTAAATTCTTTGCTCCTTCTTTTATTTTAGAACGAGAATATCTTTTTCCTTTCCACCAAATATACTTATCATCATAACACAAGTCACCTCTCAGTATTTGATCAGTATGTACTTTTTCATGACTAATAGTATTTTCTTCCTTTTCTATAGGAAGTTTGTCATTTAATATAATACAACCAGTATTTAGCGTAACCCCGTGAACTGTAGGGTCTTCCATTTCTCTTCTATATACTGGTGTTGTATCTATTTTGTAAGGTGGTTTTATTTTAAAAGCCATTTACTATAACTAGTAAGTTTTACCTCTATCTTGTGGCATATCTCCGCCAATCTCTCTTTTAGCTTTAGCGCCTTTAACTTGATCCACATCTGGAGTATCTACCATTTTACCTTCTTGGCGAGCAGCTGCATCATCATATTTGTGTAAAGATTTATCCATTTCGTGGATTTTTCTTTTAGCATCATGAATTAATTCTCTTTCACGAATCATACCCCATCTAGGGTGATTACCTGTGTACTGTCTGTCTGACATAATTGTTGTTTTTAATTGTTAATTATTTTTTAATAACTCTATTTCTTTCTTAAGTTCTTTTATAATCTTATGTAGTTCTTGAGTTGCTGATATGTTAAGCATAGCTAAAGCATCATAATCTACAGTTTTGTAGTCATCAACTTCTTTACCATATACAACTACATCGCTAGTTCTATCTGAAGCAACTTTTACATTATCTTCATTTACCTCAACAACATTAACTATCTCTTCATCATTTCCAGGGTAAATAAGTTTTACCTTATCTCCTACTTTACAATCAAATGCTAAATCAATAACACCGTTTTTAATTGTAGTTTGTTTAAATACATCAGGTATTATTTCTGTACCTTCTTTCACAGCCATTGGATAATGCTCTTCTACTTGTTGAGCAATTACCTTTTTGTGATCACCGCCACCTTTTACTGGATCGATGTATTTATAATCAGATATTTCAATTTTAGATATAGTCTCTAAATCTTCTTTAGAATTACTTACTGATATATCTTTTTTAATTCTTTTATCAGAATATATATGTATACCTGAGCCCATAAATCTACCAGCTGCGTGTATACTAATCGCAAATACTCCTGCTCCAGCAAAATTTTGGAAAGGCCCACCAGCTCCAGTATATAAGAAATAGTCAAATGGACTACCATTATAATCTATCCAAGTATTTAATTCAAAAGCTCCTTTACTATTAGCAGCTCCAAATAACCCCATACCAATTGTTGGTTTAGAGTTGGTACTACCATTAGTCGTAAACGTTAATTCATTACTACTGTCTAATTGATTACTGCTATTCCAGAAAGTTAAAGTATCACCTAATATTATTGCTGGAGGATTCCAACTTTGTGTGAACGTATCTAATGTACCATCACCACGATAATATTGATCTATAGTACCAGTCCATCTAGTTTGTAAAGCTCCGGTTCCATCTATATAATCTGTTGCTGCACCAGCACCAGTTACTGCAAAAGTTCCTGCTCCTGTTATTGGAGAACCTGCTACACTAAATGCAGCTGGCATTGTTAAAGCAACACTGGTTACACTTCCTGTAGGAACCCAAGAAGTTCCTGTTGCTGTAGAACTTAAAACTTCTCCAGCACCACCAGCATTACCAGCTGTATCATAATAAATACCTTCAATGTAAGCATCTTTGAAAGAATAAACAGAAGAACCTAAATCTACACCATTATCATAATGAGGGTGCCAAGCTGTAGTTTGATCATTACCTAAAACAACTATCTCTGAACCGTGTCCAGTAGCATCTTTACCTATAACTACAGCATCGTTATCATTGTTATTAAGAAGTCTAGCATTACATCCTATAGCGATATTTGAACTACCAGTTGTTAATGGAAAACCAGACTTATATCCTACCAAAGTATTACAATTTCCAGTAGTAATAAGATCTCCTGAATTCCCACCAATAGCTGTATTAAATATTGTTATACCAGGTCCATTTTGATTTTTTAAAGCTTCATGACCTACGGCTGTACTATTACCTTGTTCATTGCCTTCACTTGAAAGAGCTTGAAAACCGATAGCAGTGTGAGCGCCTCCAGTTGTAAAACTGCTTCCAGCGTCAACTCCTATTAAAGTTAAAGCAAATCCATCAGTAATACTTTTACCGGCGCCACTACCTATTAAAGTATTATTAGTCGCTAAAGCTGTCATATTTACTCCTGCACCTACACCTAAGCTAGTATTGTTAGCACCAACAGGAGTTGGTCCTTCACCTTGTAAAAGTACATTGTTTACTGCATCATAATTATAAGGCCAAGGTATTACACCGGGTGGTACAGACCAAGCACCACTTCCATCTAAATAAGTAGATACAATTCCTCCGCTTGGTACAAAACCTTCATTTGCTGCTCCAGCATATTCATTCAGTGTTATAGTAACCGAACCTGTAGCGTTTGTTAAAGTGGTTATAGGATCTCCTGTAGATACACCAACTGCGGTTGAAATATCTGTAACTAGGTTTATACCAGTTCCTGGAGTAACCCACTCTAAACCAAATCCTACGCCTAAGCTACTTAGTATATCTCCAGCGTTACCAGGATTAGCAGTTCCATCATAAAGATCATTATTTATTTCTAAGTTTTGTGTAGATAAACCACCAAGCCCAGAAACCTCTATGTAGTCACTAGAGAAAACTCCAGCAGCTGCTTGTTGTATCATTATTGAATCACCTAATATACCACCTGGTCCATTTGTCCAGCGAGGTATATATTCAGTTAATCCTGTTCCACCAGCTGTGGCTAGATCAGCTGGAGTAATTTTTACGTTTACTCCTCCCTGATAACCTACAACATATTCTACTAATGCGGGATTAGTTTCAATTGTAAAAGCTGAAAATTTTATATTTGCCATTTGTTATTTTTTATTTATTCTCTAATCATTATATCACCACCTGTTTCAGTTTCCATTAAATCAACACCATTCTCTAATATTATAAAGTTGGTTATTGGTGGCGGAAGAAAAGCATTATTTACAGGTATAGCTAAGTTTGCGTTAGCGTTTCCTAAAATTGACGGTGCCATTAGAGTAGAGCTATTATATCGGTTGCTGTAGTACCAGATGCATTTACTCTTCCTACATTAATAGGAATAAAAGACGCATCACCTACGTTTTTTAATATTACTGGTTGCGCTGCAGAAGTTTGAATACTTACATCTCCTCCTGTTCCTACGTATAATAAGAAAGAATTACCGTTTGGATTACCTTGAAATACAGTATAGTTTTCTGGAGTAGCTGTAAATATTGTAGCACTTAAACCTAATTGAATATTGCTGTCTACACTTACTACAGTAGCTGAGTTTCCAGTGGTGTTGTTATACACAACATCTCCTTGTTGCACGGCTGGTATAGCTGTACCAACTCCTTCAAAGTTAGCACTACCGTCTATTAAAGTAGTACCTAGAAAAGCAGTGTTTGCACCAGATGCTTTTAAGTAAGGTTGAGGTATGTTAACTGTATCGCTAGGAATTACATTAATAGCGAAGCTAGCTTGATTTTGAGTGAAATTTGGTATTGCCATTTTATTTTGCTATTTGTGTTATTGGACCTGGAGTATAAGGAGTAGCTCCTAATTTTAACTTCATTCCAGTTATACCTCTACTGTCACCCATTCCCATAGGCATGCCAGAAGGATCTAATGGTCCTTCCCAGATGTACTGTTGTCCTGATTGTGTTTTATTTGTTGCCATAATTTATTTAGTTATATGTATTAATAATTTTTAACTCCATAATGAAGAGTATTGATCTGAGAACGGATTTGAAGTATTTTCATATCCTTCAAACTGATTAGAGTAATTTTCACTTGGACCAGCCATTGCAGACATTTCACCTTGCGTCATCGTTGGTCTTCTGTCTACAAAATCATAGTCTTTATCCATATCTCTTTCTTCAGTTATTCTTCTTGTATTACGAAAAGCTTGATCTCCAAACATCATTCTTTGAGTTTCTTGAGGAGTAATCATTGCTGTTTCTCTATCAAATCTACCAGCTGTTCTTAAATTACTTCTAGCATAAATAGAACTATCTCTTGAACTATCTGAAGATGGAACATTAGCATTGATAGGGGTTATAGGTTGCCTAGGTGGAGCCATAGCGCTGTTTAACGCTGGGACTAACGCTGGAGGCATGTTCATATCTACCGCTGCGTTTGTAGCTGCTGAATACCAAGTTTGATAAGGCATTATTTAAATTTTTTCATTAAACTACCTATAGATTTCCCTGCTGTTACAGATTCAGTATGAGATATAAAAGGTCTTTTGTTGTACACTGGTTTTCCTCTTTGAAGCATTCCTCCAGGTTCTTCCTTTGGAGTTTTGTCAAAGTTAGCATTTAAAGAATCGTAAATAGTAAAATCACCTCCAAGTTTGTATGGGTTTGTATTAGAACCTGCAATACTCCATAAAGGTCTACCAGAAGAATCACTAGCAAATCTTCTATCAAATGTAGAACTAAAAGCATCGTTGCCAAAATTTTGATAACTACTAGGTACGTTATTGTTCTGTATTCTATTATCTATTTCACTTTGTTTAGCTTTTTCAAGATCTGCAGCTTTTTGAATTTTATAATCTCTATCTACAATACCTTGAGTATAAACATCTCTTCTATTTACCTTATCAGTAAATATTGATCTTAAGTTTTGATCTCTATCTAAAAATCTATTAACTTGTTTTTCTGTTCTTCTAGCAGTATCCCCAACACTTCCACCTTTGTTTAGGTTTTCCATGAACTCGGTAGATATATTACTAAAATCAGCATCTTTACCGTACTTTCTTATATTCTTTTTAATAGATTTTTTTTCACGCTTAAAATTCTTTTTGTCAAGCTTAGCTGATAATCTAATATGTTCAGGGCTTCCTGGTTTTGTTTTAGCTAATTTTTTTTCTAATCCAGTTAAACCAGTTGATGTTCTTTTTCTCTCTCTAGCGTCATCCAAAGAAACGTCAGTACTGAAATCACCTTTGAATGCTTTGTATTCAACAGGTTGTGTTATATTGTTACCGCTTGCTGTATTGTCTTCATAGCTGTCATAGCCGAAGCCATTTCGCTTTAAGGGAGATGTGTTTTGTCTTGCCATCTTGCTTTGTCTTTATTAACGTGATTTATTGAGGTTTGTAAAACCTTATTCATATACGTACCACCTTTCATTATAGTGTTTCTTCTTTCACTAGTCGGTATATCATCTTCACCTAGCATTATTCTATAAATTCTACTTATTAGTTGTTTACCTTTAAAAGAAACTTTATATATATTGTATTTTTGCGTGGTTCTATTTCTATGTCTCCACACTTTAATCCAATCATTTTGAATTAGTTTATTCCATCTTCTATTATCCCAACTATAAGAATATGTACCTATTTTAAAATCATTAATAGTAAACATATCTATACAATCTAGATATATAAGTAGTTCTAATTCAGCATCATTTAAGCCGTTGTTTTTACAAGCCCATTTGCGTATTATACGGTAATGTTTTAGCAAGTGTAAATTTTTAAGATCACTTGCTTCTAGCTTTTTCATAAAACAACGACCACGTCTCTTGATTTGATAACGTGATATGTATCTTTATTTATTTCAATTTTGTGGCCTGCTCTTCTATCAAAGTATATTTCATCATTTTCTTTTATACCTTTTACATCTTCGCCAAAAGTTAACACTTGGGCTTTTTCAAATCTTATATCTTCTCTTTGCCCGTGGGTTAACAACAAACCGCCTTTTGTCTCTTCAACACCTTGTTCCATTGGTGTTATAATTAAGTTATCTCCTATCGCCTTCATGTATTCTAATGTTATTAATTACACAATCAGTTGATAAAATAGTGGTAGCTACAGAAGCCGCGTTTTTTAAAGCGCTTTTTGTAACTAACAGTGGATCAATTATACCACTATCAATCATATTTACCATATTTCCTGTAACCACGTTTATACCATCTCCTTCTTTTAAGTCGGTATTAGGTTCAATACCAGCATTCCTTAGAATAACATTGAATGGAGATTTAATCGCGTCAAATAAAACTTCTTCTGCTTTGTTAGCAGCTTTTATTTTTAACGCAGCATTAAGTAAGGCTATACCTCCTCCGGGAACTATACCTTCTTTTATCGCGGCTTTTGTAGCACACACAGCATCTTCAACTCTATCTTTCTTTTCTTTTAATTCTACATCAGAATTAGCGCCTACTTTTACATTAGCTATTTTAGCTGATAACAACGCTAATCTTTTTTCAAGTCTTGTTATTGGACCGGGTTTAGTTTCTTTTAGTATATCTTTCTTAACTTGTTCAATAACATGTTCTACTTGTGGGGAAACACCTGCGACCTGTATAATGGTTTCATATTCTGTAGTTACTGATTTAACACATTCTCCTAAATGTTCAGGTTGGATTAAATCTAAATCATCACCTAAATGCTCATTAATAACTGTTGCTCCAGTCATCATAGCAATATCATTTAATACTTGTTTTTTAGTAACTCCAAAATTAGGAGCATCAATTATATTTATTTTTATATTGCCTTTTATTTTATTCATTGCTAATGCCGCTAAAACTTTAGTGTCAGCATCACCAATTATTAATAAGGCTCTACTAGTTTTTATGACATGCTCTAGTACTGATTGTATTTTACGTATGTTTTCTATTTTAGATTCTACAATTAATACTAAAGGTTTATTAAGCTCTGCTTTCTTACTTGCTTGATCAGTAACAAAACTCATGTTTTTTAATCCTCTATCATACTGTATACCATCTACAATTTCAACATATGTCTCTGCAGTATCAGATTCTTCCATAGCAACTACACCTGTTTTACCTACAGCTAAAAAAGCTTTAGAAATTTTGTCACCCAACTCTTTATCATTATTAGCTGAGATAGTTGCTACTTGTTCTACCATATCATCTACAACAGGTATACTTATGTCATCTAAGTATTTTATTGTTTTGGTTACAGCTGAATCAATACCTTCTTTCAAAAATCTTACATTGTTAATATTATGCTCTTTAGCTAAATGTAAAATTGAATGCGCTAATACTGTTGCGGTTGTTGTACCATCACCAGCTTCTTTTACGGTTTTACGTGCTGCTTCTTTTATAAGCATAGCACCCATATTTTCAACTGGATCTAATAGTGTAACGCTTTCTGCTACTGTAATACCATCTTTTGTTATAGTAGGTTTACCTAAGTTGTCTTCTAAGATAACGCACTTACCGTTAGCCCCAAGTGTGGAGCTAACAGCTTTTGTGAGTTTATCTATTCCATTTAATATCTTATCCTGAGCTTTATTCCCAAAGTTAAGATTTTTAACAAGTTTTTCTGTCATTTGATTAAATTATATTATATTGTGGTTTAGATATTATTCAAAGGTTTTAACCACCTTTGGTCCGTTTGCAAATTCTAATTTCTTAGAATAATGTTCGATAGAAGTGTCTATTGCTTGTTCAGCTCCTTCTAATGTTTCTCTTCTAGTGACATCATGCCAAGTATCTTCATTAAGATCATGGTATTCTGTTTGGTAAAATCCATTAGGTAGTTGAACAATTCTCCATTTGCTTTTATCTGCAACGTGTTTCCAAAGGTCAACGGTTTCTTTGGATACTTGTGGTTGACTACTCCACGATTTAGTCGTGTAATAAAACGTCATTGGTTTTGGTTTTAAAAATTAATAATTGGTTAATGCTCTTCCCGAGCAGGGTATGTTATGAAAAGTCTTCGCCTGGTGGAATACCCTCTTGTTCTGCCGAACCTGGACCTCCATCTGCACCTGGACCTCCATCTGCCACATCAAATCCACCTTCTGGAGGACCTCCTGGATTAGCTCCTTCACTTGATGCAGAAACTGCGATGTTAGTACTAGCTGTTGGGTATTGTAATCTAATACTTCTAAAATATACTTGTTCTCCTCCATCTCTTGGTAGCGATACAGTTGTTCGCCCTGAGTCTGGAAAATATATATTACTTAGTGCTGCTGATATAGCTTTTTTAGCTTTCGCCATCCATTCTGCTGAAGGTTTATTAGCAGCGCCTGAAGGATCACCAAATTGAGCTTTTGACACTTCTAGTTTGTATACTCTTTCTTTAAGTACTTGCTCAGTTGTTCCTTGACCAGCAGCTACCTCTAGAGCGTTTGCAGGAATGTTTGTATAGATTTCAATATAATTTGGACTAAGTCCATTGATTGTTACTGGTTTAATAAACGTAATGATATCAGTGTTAATTAAGTTATCACCATTCATAAAAGGCTCTGATATAAAACCGCCTTCACCAGAAACACCACCATCTGAAACTATTAAGTTAATAAATGTTGTTGCCATAATTGTTGTTTGTTTATTGTATATTTATATAGTCACTTGTTAAAGTGTAATTTTACTTTATGAGAATGGGTTTGTTATTGTTTGGCTTAAAGTTACATCAATTGTTGATTCAGTATAACCTTGTGCCCAAACGTTTACAAGTGCATTTTCAATAGCAACTTTATCTGCTGCTACAAAACTTCCTGCTCCTGTAATAACACATTTGATGTCATCATAATTAAGAGTTAATAATCCTCCGCTTAAGCCAACATATACTACGCCACCTCCATATAAGTAGTCTCCGATTTTTAAAAATTTGTTCATAGTTTCTTAGTTTTAAAATGTGAATGATATTGATGCTACGCTGTCGCTTAATGTAGGTACTGTATACTTTACCGTATCCCATTTTTGTTCCTGAGCAGTTTTTATAACATCGAATATAACTTCTGCATCTGCTTGAGTAAATGCTGTTGTTGCTTGAATACTGCATAATGATCCATTCGCATAATTAATTAGTATAAAATTTCCTCCAAATAATCTAGCGAGAATTACATTGTTTAACGAAATCAGTCCTGATCCACCTGTAGTGGTTATTTCTCCGTACTTGTTCATGTTTAGTTTTTTAGTTGTTGTTTGTTTATATTATAGGTAACCAAGATGAAATATCTAGTACTCTATATCTTAAGTTTAATCTCATATTTCCATCACCCTGTGTTGGATTTATTCCAGGCGTAGTAAATACCATAGCCACATTGTCTTGTAGTAAGTGACCTAAAAATACACCTGCACCACTTTCGTTTCCTTGGTAAACGTCTCCAACACCATTTACAAATCCTTGTTTAAATACTGATTGATAAGTATCTGTATTACCCACAAAACCTGCTGGACATACTACTAAGTCACCTGTATAATCATATACAACTGTTGCGTAATCATATTTATAGGCTACACTTAATATTTCTATAACTGTTCCTACACCTTGAGCTGGTATACAAACTTTAGGCACGGTTGATAATGTTGACATTTCAGCTGGATCTACTGTAATTGTTATTTGCTGTGATCCATCTGTTCCAGCTAAAGGACTAACCCATAATGTTTGAGCACCGTTGCTTGATAACACTTGACCACTAGTACCTGAAGATCCAAAGCTATCTACTAAAGCGCTAGAAAGTTTAACATCGTCTTGGAAATCACTTACGCTATCGAATCTATTAGTACCACCTGCTGTTCCCATTACATTACTAACCCCAGTTAAATTAGCGTTAGATGTTATATTGGTTTCTACAACTGGAGAAATTGTAACTGTATTTGCATCGTCTGTTATTGAACTATCTCCTAGTGCTATACCAGTTGGTGTCCATTTAGCAACTTTATTTAAAGTACCACTACCACTTAAACCTCCAGCTATTGCTGAACCGTTTATCCATTGTACTTGTCCTGCACCAGTTGAAGATAATACTTGACCAGCTGCACCTGAGCTAACAAAAGCATCGGTCACTGCTCCGGTAATAGTTGTTTGACTTTGTAAATTTACGATGCTAGTAAATGTATGTGGAGCTAAACTTCTTATTCCACCACCACCAGCGTTTATATCAAGAGAAGTACCATTTATAGTTAGATTGCCTAATGCAGTCATATTTATATTAGTACCATCATCAGTTGTTTGAGAATCACCTAATGCGCTAGGTCCTGTCCATTTAGTCATTGTATTTGGAGTACCAGCACCTGAGAATATACCTGAGTTATCTATTTCTTGCCAAGTGTTAGCGCTAGAGAATATACACCAATCACCTACTTGCCATGAATTAAATCCATCTAAGTTAGTTGTTCCTGGTACATCTACTATATAATAGTATCCTTGTGTTCCAACTCCTGATGCTAAAGGTCCATCAACAGATGTATTAGCATTTGCGTCCCAAGTTCCTCTGTATTCTATACCAGAAGGTAAACCATCTATCCATTCAACACCTGTAACGGTAGAGGATAGTATTTGACCTAAACCACCTGGAGATCCAAGTCCGCCAGAATCAATTAATTCTCCATAAAGTCTTAATTTAGAATAAGCATTAACGCTATTTATATTGATTGTAGTTAAATCACCAAAATCAACTTGGTTGTTAAATGTAACTTGTCCGTTGTGAGATTCTAAGTTGTTATGTACTTCTGCTCCGTTTACAATAAACGAGCTATCTACAGTTAATGTTTTACCAGCAACGAACTCAGCACTCTCTGTGTGTATTGTCAATGGAGTTGGTGTTGCTACTTGTCTTACATACGAGTCTCCTAGTTGTTGACTAGTAACCCACACTGGCATAGTACCAGGAGTACCGCTACCAAATCCTAGCAGAGCTATTATATAGTCAGCAATGCCGTTAACATTTATGTTTATTGTTGGATTACCTGTCACAGTCATATCCGATGCGATTATTCTATCGGTACCTTTTACTGTAGAGGTAGGGTATGAGTATATTATTGCCATGTTTTTTATTTATTAATTTTGTCTCCTGTCTGCATTAAGTAAGAATCTGGGTACGATGTTTTCATTAGTACGTTATCAGTACGATTGTGTCCTACTGTATGAGTAGCTTCACCCATTTGCTTAGTAGGATTACTGCAATATCTTTTTGGTAGGGCGTGTTGCATTTTTTTCATTAGCCCTGGTGTATATGCTCCGTTCATAGTGTTGTTTTTTAAGTGAAGTGTACATTAGTATACTTACACATATTTATAGAAATTTACATAGAATAGGATCTTATATATTATAAGGGGCTGACAACAGGGTACTACTTATATAATATAACTACCTAATGTCATACCTAGCTGCTTATAGAGAAAGATTGTGTTGCTCCCCTATCTCACCATATTATATTTGTAGCCAAAACACGTTTCATTTCCCCAGGCCCCCCATCATTTTTTATAATAGTTCAAAATGTTTTACCTTTTTTTATTGTATAGCCTATAATGTTTCACGTTTATCCCCGGGAGGAACTAATTTACAAACTTAATATTATATCACTATGATAATATAATAAATAATAACAATGCAACTAATAACAAACAAATATCAAACTAAATTAATAACATCACTCATTATTAATAACTTACATTATAACTTTATAATATTAAATAACAAATTAATATTCACTCACACAATTAATACTAATAATCTAACTAAATTACTAAATAAAAACTATTTAAAATATAAACTAATTAAATAATATAACTATATGACATAGTGTCACTTAGTGCAATGACATCTTGACACTATTAACTAATAAACAAATATACACTCATTACAAACATAATATCATCATACTTTGATAATATAATAAATGATTAACTAATTAATAATCAACTAAATAAATAAATAAATAATAACTTAAATTAAAATCAAAATTATGTCAAACACAATTAACTCAAAAAGATTTGTTATTCGCAAATCACTAATCGGTAAAAACACTCAAATCAATGTTGAATTCAAAAGTGGTAAAACTTGTACTTACAATCACGATAAAGTGTATGAGATCATGAAAGATAAATTAAATTCTCTTAATTGTTTTCAAAAGTATAACTCTTATACAAGTTCAACTAATGTTCCTGTAAGTGTTAGAGGTGTTGTTGAAGTACAGTAAACAACACTCTTAAAACAAAATCGACTGGTATAGATACGTAAGTGGGTTCGAAACCCGCTCAGTCAACTAATATTTAAAACTAAATTATGAAAAGAAAATTTCAACACTATGCGATTAATGCAATATTAATCTCGCTAGGAACACTAGCAGCAACAGGAATTATAACTATTATATTCCACTTAGCATTTAATAACCCAACTATAACTTACGGCGGATGGTAGAGTTAAAAAAGTATATCGACACAGAGCTAAATAAATTAGAAAGAGGTATAGTCGCGACTCCAGATCAAGATTATCTTCTACAATTTACAGAAGCTAATAAAGGAAGTAATGACTATTTACTAATGCAAATGGCTAAAAACTATGGTTATAAATTAGCTTTACTTAATATAGAAAATGAATTATATAAATACGGAAAAAATGAATAAACAAGAAATAGATAAAATGGACTATTGGTTAATGTTTATCGAAGGTGATATAACATTAGAAACACTAATTGAATTAATAAATGACTATGTATAATAGAAGTTGGATTTTAACCTGTGATAATGGTAAAAAAATAGATATGTCAAGTGATATACTATTGCAAATGGAAAATAAAATAACTAGACAAGATGTTCTTAACAGAATAGACTTTTATAAATCAACTAATAAATAACTTAACTATGCAATTTAAAGACTATGATGCTAATAAAATAGCAGACAAGCTAAAACAAGTACTAGAGTTCGAAGCTAAGTATGGTGAGAATGATACTAGTAGAGGTTGGAAAAAGTGGTGCAATGACATCAACTATCGCAAAAGTGAGTGGCAATGGAGACAATCTATAGCTAAATCACATGCTTACAAACATAATATAACA
>Ga0164320_10000078_pt1 | contig 25741 bp, 23 predicted proteins | sample GuaBasSediGuay11_FD_113736 | JGI IMG/M metagenome (GOLD analysis project Ga0164320, IMG submission 113736) | Subseafloor sediment microbial communities from Guaymas Basin, Gulf of California, Mexico - Guay11, Core 4567-28, 0-3 cm | ecosystem: Environmental > Aquatic > Marine > Hydrothermal...
ATCCGCCGCATTATTTACGGTTAGGAGATACCCATGTGTGGAATTGTCGGCTATTGCGGCCAGCAAAATGCTGTACCCATCTTGATGGAAGGACTTAAGCGACTTGAGTATCGAGGCTACGATTCCGCGGGGATAGCGATACAAAGAAAAAACGCCCTCGAAGTTCACCGCCGCTGCGGCAAAATACGAATGCTCGAATCGGCACTGCCCAAACGTCTTAAAGGAAATTCCGGTATCGGTCACACACGCTGGGCGACACACGGCGAGCCGAATGACGCCAATGCGCACCCGCATAGCAGTAGCGATGGGCATATTGCAGTGGTCCACAACGGCATCATCGAAAACGCCAACCAGTTACGGACGCGGCTGGAAGCGCACGGTGCGAAGTTCAGTTCGGAAACCGACAGTGAAGTGCTGGTGCATTTGATTGCTTCGATCGAAGCAGACTCCCTGGTCGAGCGCGTTCGCATCGCGCTAGCTGAGATCGAGGGTACCTATGGCCTGGCGGTACTCGACGCGGCATGTCCCGGCGAGATTGTGATTGCACGTAACGGCAGCCCGGTGGTACTGGGAATAGGCGACAGGGAAATGCTGTTTGCCTCCGATGTCGCCGCGCTGGTACGACATACGCAACAGGTGGTATACCTCGATGATGGTGAAATAGCCGAACTGACCGCTTCGGGTTATCGGGTGATGACCCTCGACGCTGCACCGGCACAGAAGACGCCAGCCACCATCGACTGGTCAGCGGAGACCTATGAAAAGGGCGATTTTAGCCATTTCACGCACAAGGAAATTCACGAGCAACCAGAATCTGTATTACGCGCTCTGCGCGGTAGATTAGACAATAAGTTTTATACCGCCCATCTCGGCGGCCTGAATCTTGAACCGCGAGAGCTACTCGCTTATCGGCGCATAAAAATACTCGGTTGCGGCTCGGCCTATATCTCGGGGTTTCTCGGCGCTCGAACAATTGAGCAGCTGGCCCGTCTGCCCTGCGATGCCGAGCCCGCCTCGGAATTTCGTTATCGAAACCCGGTGATCGAATCGGATACGCTCTATATAGCGGTGAGCCAGTCCGGTGAAACCTTCGATACACTAGCCGCGGTAGAGGAAATCAGGCGCAAGGGCGGGCGCGTACTCGGTGTAGTCAATGTAGTTGGTAGCAGTATCGCGCGTGCCTGCGATGGCGGAATATACCTGCACGCAGGCCCGGAGATTGCGGTGGTTTCAACTAAAACGCTGGTATCGACTATTCTCGTTTTCGTACTACTGGCGCTGCATATCGGACGCATGAAAGACCTGTCGGTAGCGCAGGGTAAGAAGCTGATCGATGCACTGCAAGCTCTGCCTGTCCAGATAAGCAAAGTTTTGCAAAATGAAGCAGAGTTCGAACGCATCGCCAAAAAATACGCTGCCTATAACGATGCCTATTTCGTCGGTCGAAATTTAGGCTTCGCGGTCGCAATGGAAGGTGCTTTGAAGCTTAAGGAAATCAGCTACATCCATGCCGAGGCCTATCCTGCATCAGAATTGAAACACGGGCCGTTAGCATTGGTGACAGCCGATACACCCACATTTTTCATATTGCCGGATGACGATCTACTTGAAAAAAACCTGTCTACGGTACAGGAGATTCGTGCGCGTAAAGGGCCGATTCTGGCGATTACCCACACTTTGGGTGATGCAGAAAAGGACATTTACGCATTGCTGGATGAGGTGATACGCGTGCCAAAATCACACGAATGCCTAGACCCTATTTTGATGTTATTGCCACTACAGCTATTGGCCTATCACATTGCTCTCGCGCGATCCTGCGATGTCGATCAACCGCGCAACCTGGCCAAGAGTGTGACGGTGGAGTAATCATCGGTCACGGGTAAGCCGACCCAACGATTCCAGGGACACAGATCTTGCACTTTGAGAGCCGATATTGTACAAAGAAACGGTACTTATAATAAAAACGTCCAAACGAGCCTGTCACTAATAGCCGCAAACTAGGCAATGGGAATCTGCTCTTTTGAACCTGGCTGTTGTTGATATTTATAATAAATTGTTCTTGAGCCTTGCGATGGAACTAACGGAGGATTTATCATGAAGTTTACAAAATCTCTACTCAGCGCTGCGCTGATTGCCTTACTGTCGATTGGTATGGCACAGGCCGGAGAGGTGCTTGACGGCATCATGGCGAAGAAAAAAATCGTGGTTGCGACCGATGCTAACTGGCCGCCGCAGTCATTTATTAACGACAAGAATGAAATGGATGGGTTCGATGTCGATGTTGCGCGTGAAATCGCAAAACGATTGGGCGTCAGTATCGAGTTCATTACACCCAGTTGGGATATTATTACAGCTGGTAACTGGAACGGTCGTTGGGACCTGCATGTTGGTTCGATGACACCGACCGAAAAACGCGCTGAGATGCTGGCATTTCCAGCGGTTTACTACTACACCCCGGCAGCGGTGGCAGTTCACAAGAACTCGAATACGGTACGTATACAGGACCTGAGCGGTAAGAAGGTCGGCACCGGTACCGGTTCAACTTTTGAGCTTTACCTGCAGGGTGATCTTTCAATCGACGCAGCCGGCGCGCCGAAATTCAAGTACCAGATCAGCAAACCCGTGATCAAGTCGTATGAAACCTCAACCATCGCGTTGGACGATTTGCGTTTGGGCGATGGCGTGCGTCTGGATGGAGTAGTCAGCAGCCTGCCCGTGATATTGGAGGCAATCGAAAATGGTTATCCGATCAAGGTGCTTGGTCAGCCAATTTTCTATGAGCCGCTGTCAGTTACCATCGATCTGGGTGACCCGGCGCTGAACAGCAGTCTGAAAGGTATCATCACCGATATGCGCAAAGATGGTACATTGAGCAAGATTTCTAAAAAATGGTACGGAGTGGATTACGCTATTACCCAGTAGCTAGCTAGTTTTTATCCACCGAAGAGGGGCAAATCTTGATACAAGATACGGTAACCGAGGAGCTTTTACTGAGGAAACCCCGGTTCGTATCGATCGTATTTGGTCTCGCCTGTATTGCCTTTTTTCTGATCGACCCATCGCAATCTGCGGTGGGTCACTTTCTTGCACCGGCAATCGGTGATCCCGCGCAAAGCGGTTTTTACGGTCGCTTTGTCACCTCGTTCACGCTCGCGTTCCTGTTCCTCGTGAACTTGGTCGCCATCAGTCTGCTGCCGGAATTTCGCTACCAGGTCATCGTTGTCTGGTGTGAACTACTGTTCCTGTTTCTTGCCTTTTTCTACAGCTTTGGGCTGGACTTTAAATTCATTCAAAGCAAAATCTGGTTCATGATTACGCAGGGTATTTTTACCACCCTGTACGTGTCGGCCATCTCAATAGTAATTGCCTCGGTGATCGCGATCATCGGGGCGGTTGCCAAGCTTTCATCGAATGGTTTTGCCTTTGCGATTGCCAGTTTCTATACCTCGTTTTTTCGTGGCCTGCCCCTGTTAATGCAGGTTTACCTGATATACCTCGGCTTCCCTCAACTCGGATTTGTCATCGACGCTGTGCCCGCGGGCATCATTGCACTGTCACTGTGTTATGGCGCCTACATGACTGAAATCTTTCGCGCCGGGATCATGAGTATCGACGAGGGGCAGTGGGAGGGCTCGCGCGCGCTCGGCTTTAACTTTGGCTTGACCATGCGTAAAATTATTTTGCCGCAGTCGATTCCTCTGATCATCCCGCCGACTGGAAATCAGTTCATCGCGATGCTGAAGGACAGTTCGCTGGTTTCGGTTATCGGCGTCTGGGAGTTGATGTTCCTGGCGAGGACACTGGGCAATAAGACTTTCAATCACATGGAGATGCTGATTACCGCATCGATTCTCTACTGGATGATGACCATGGTGCTGGAATATATTCAGTCCCGTATCGAACGTAAATACCGCAAGAAGCAGAAACGATAATGCCAGATAAAAATCAAAATCCTGCCAGCCCGATCATTTCGATTCGGGGAATGAACAAGTTCTTCGGCGATTTTCAGGCCCTTACCGACATTAACCTGGAGGTCAATATAGGCGAGCGCATCGTTATTTGTGGACCCTCGGGCTCCGGCAAGTCAACCTTGATTCGCTGTATCAATCGACTGGAGGCGCACCAGTCAGGCAGTATCCACGTCGATGGTGTCGAGCTGCATCAACACATGAAGGACATCGACAAGGTTCGCTCCGAGGTTGGCATGGTGTTTCAGCATTTCAACCTGTTCCCGCATCTGACCATACTCGAAAACTGTACCGCTGGACCGATGTGGGTAAACAAGGTTCCTGCCGAGGAGGCACAGGCAACCGCGATGAAATATTTGACCCGGGTGAATATCCCCGAGCAGGCTGACAAATACCCTACCCAGTTGTCTGGTGGGCAACAACAACGCGTAGCGATAGCCCGCAGCCTCTGCATGCACCCGAAAGTCATGTTATTCGACGAACCGACATCTGCGCTCGACCCCGAAATGGTCGCCGAGGTACTCGACACGATGATCGACCTGGCCGAAAGCGGTATGACGATGATCTGTGTCACGCACGAAATGGGCTTTGCCAAACAGGTTGCCGATCGGGTCGTGTTCATGGATGAGGGATCAATCGTAGAATCCAACAAGCCAATACCATTTTTTGAAAATCCACAATCCGAGCGTACCCGTAAATTTCTCAGCCAGGTATTGGTGCACTAATTCATTTATTGATATTCTGAAATCGCCATTGAAGACATAGCGGTGAAGGTCGGTGCATTGTGCTAACCTTGCCTGGTGTTCGGGTAATTCCGCCTTTTGATCAAAACCTGCATGCCGCATAAATTCCGAATTCCAATTACCACCATTACCGTGTTCGGCGCCAGCACCTTGCTGGCAGTCACCGTCGGAATTGTGCTCTACCTCGGCTTCAACCAGGCCGCAAACAGCACGAGGCAATTGTGGGCAGATCAGGCCGGTTCCCTGATCAACGCGATGGAACAAAGCCTGGAGTTTCAGTTAAAACCAATTCGATACCAGTCGCAGTGGATTGCAAACGATATTCACGATTTGTCCAACCTGGCGATTTTCGATGAAACCGTGTTTGGTGCATTGGCCGCGACACCCCAGGTCGCAGGTATCGCTATTGTGACTGTCGATGGCCTAAGCCGTCGGTGGGTGCGGGACTCAGGGCAAATAGTCGATCAAGACTGGTCGAATCGCCCTGAAATTGTACAGTGGCTGGAAACGGTTAAAACTCAACAGGGGCCCGCCTGGCGAGCACCGATCTGGGCGGAGCAACCGGTAGGGTCGACAACCCTGTTACACGATATACCGATACGCGACGATGCGGGGAGATTCATTGGCGCATTTGCTCAAATTGTGCCGATTGTCGAGCTATCGAGCTTTCTTTCGAGTATCTATGCCGACACCGGGCTGACCCCTTTCGTGTTGTATGACAGGCAATTTGTGCTGGCACATCCGATGTTAATCAACAGCGTATTTTCTTCTGAAGCACAACAGCAACCCCTGTCCAGGATCGAATCGTTCGGTGATCTTATTTTGAGCCGTATCTGGACACCAGACGAGCAAATGCCATTTATTTCGGAGTTGTTGACCGACACACAGGCCAGCGGTGTAGTCTGGGGGGATGTTTTTTATCTGTTCGTGTACAGGGATATCAACCGTTATGGCAAAGCACCCTGGACCATCGGTGCGTATATCAACACATCCCTTCAAAATAGCGGTGAAATAAGGCGGTTGATCGAGGCATTACTTGTAGGTGTCGCCGTGTTGGCGGTTGCAATAGCCGCCTCGATATATCTCGGCCGCAAGGTTAGTAATCCAGTCAAGGCAATTGTACAGGCAGCGCAGAACGTCGAATCGGGACAGCTCGAATCGGTTTTGCAATTGCCGGGTAGCAGGATTCGTGAACTCGATGATGCTCACAGCGCGTTCAACAATATGATACGAGGCTTGAACGAACGTAAGCTGATTCGCGAAACCCTGGGGCGATTTGTGCCCGAGGAGGTTGCCAGCTCGCTACTCGCCGGGGGCGGCCAGATCAAGCCGCAACAGGTCGTCGCAACCATCCTGTTCTGCGATATCGAATCGTTTACGCAGATGACCGAATCGCTCGGTCCGGTTAAAATTATCGACGTGCTGAATGCCTTCTTCTCGGCAATGGTGGTGGTACTCGAAAAACACGGTGGTGTAGTCACGCAGTTTCAGGGCGATGCGATCATGGCCACGTTTAATGTACCCGTCGCCAATGCGGATCATGCCACCAATGCTGTCCTGGCTGGTCAGGAAATGCTGTCGCAGGTCGCTGCTCAAAAATTCGCCGGTGAGACCCTGGCTATTCGTGTGGGTGTCAATACCGGTCCGGTTGTCGCCGGAGCAATTGGTGCCGAGGGCCGGCTTAGCTACACCGTGCACGGCGACGCGGTCAACCTCGCTGCACGCCTCGAGTCGCTTAATAAAGAATACGGTACGCGGTTAATGGTATCGGAAAAGACGAAAATACTGGTGCAGGAAATTGAGTTCAACCAGGTTGGAAAATCTAAGGTCCGCGGGCAGAGCAAATATATTTTGCTATACACTCCGGCGGTGCCTACAGGACTTTAGATAAATTTGAGCACTTTTTTAAACACCGCCCCCGGAGATTAACAGGGTAATAATCCAGGAAGTAAATTGGTCATGGCTCCAGAAAAAAACTCTGACAAACTCGACCAGGTCGTCGCACAGGCCCGACGTGCCGCCCAACAGCGGGAGGAAGGATATCGCGCTAAGGCGCTAAAAATGTATCCCTGGATTTGTGGCCGTTGTGCCCGCGAATTTACGCGTGAAACCCTGCAGGAACTAACGGTTCATCACCGCGATCATGATCATGATAATAATTCTGCCGATGGCAGTAACTGGGAGTTGTTATGCGTCTACTGCCATGACAACGAGCACTCGCGCCAGGTGGACTCAGTCTTTGGTGATGCCGGGAAGGATAATCAGGAAAGCGAAGATGCGACCCATCGTCCGTTTGCCGATCTGGCAGCGCTGCTAAAACCGGATAAGAAATAGCAAGTTCTATAAAAAAAGTTGAAGGAGTACTAACCATGAACTGGAAAACGACGTATCGATCATTTTACTACGCTACTGCAGGGGAACCAGACGATATTATCCTCGGCCCGGAGGAAACCGCGCTACTGGTTATCGATATTCAAAATACCTATCTCGAAGCCAAACCCGATAGAGACGATAACGCCCGCTGGCAGCCATTTTTCGAGCGCATGAATAATACCGTAATCCCGAATACCGCGAGCTTAATTGCCGATGCCCGAACGCGTGGTGTGGAAGTGATTTTTGCGCGTATCGCCTGCCTGAAACAGGACGGTCGCGACCGCTCGCTGAGCCAGAAAAAGCCCGGTTTTAACTACCTGTTACTACCAAAAGACAGGCAAGACAGCCAACTGGTCCCCGAACTCACCCCGCAGGGGGATGAAATAGTGGTTCTGAAAACAACCGACAGCGCGCTGACCGGTACCAACCTGCGATTGATCCTGCGCAATATGGGGGTGAAAAATGTCGTCGTCGCCGGTATTTTTACCGACCAGTGTGTCTCGTCAACGGTGCGCAGTCTCGCCGACGAAAGCTTCAACGTGATCGTCGTCGATGACTGCTGCGCCGCGGCCACCGATGAATTGCATCGACACGAGCTGGAAATCATCAACATGATCTACTGCCACGTCGTTCAATCGGAGGAACTGGCTGAATTTTATTCTGGTTGAACAGAAGGGATTTGGCACAATTGTATTGAATAGGCTGGCAGTGGCCGGTTTGTTGCCCGGGGCCCTGCCGATTGGCCTGGTTCCTGCCAATCCCCAATTCCTACTGGTATTCCGATCATCAAGGTTCTGTTCCAGGCCCACCCATTTTGGTAGACAATTGTTAATACCAGAAATATAATACTTGATTGATTTAAAAATGGGAATATAATCCCAAATAATTCTGTGATTCAATAAAAATTACCAGATGGATAATAATGGTCACGCTTTCAATCTTGAAAGCGGCCAAACCAGAGAACAAATATGTTGGTTACCTCCCCTTTGTCACAAGCGCTGAACACTACCCCGGAGAAGGACTCCGATTATCCTGCTATGGGTCAGGTGAAGAACGAGCGATATGACCTTTTACGCTCCTACGCGATGACCAGCTTGCTGGTTATGCTAATTATTGGCGGGCTGTGGGGTGCATTGTTTAGCAACTACCTGGCCGACAGCCTGCTCGAACGCGACGCCGAGGTATCCCAGGCTTTTCTGCAGAGTCTTACCGAGGTTGAGGGCGGCCCAGATGTGTTTCGACTGGGCCAACCCACCAGAATTATCCACCAAAACGAACCAGCTTTCGATCTGCCGGAACTGGTAGATCATATCGCCACTATGCCGGGTGTGATTCGGGCTAATCTGTTTTCGGATGATGGAAAAGTACTGTGGTCGACTCAAGCGGAGCTGATTGGCAAGCGATTTGATGGCAACCACGACCTCGACGAAGCGTTGGGAGGTGAAATATATTTTGAACTCAAGGATGTCAAGGAAGAGCAGAAGGCCGAGTATGTGAAGTTTGGCAGTGAAATATCCCGTCTGGTGGAAAACTATCTACCGATTTGGGATGTCAAAAATAACAAGGTAGTTGCGGTCGTTGAAATTTACAAAGTACCGAAGACCCTGTTTGATGCGTTAGAATCGGTGCGCAACCTGGTATGGGCCAGCGTGGTGGGCGCCACCTTGTTTCTATATGCCGCGCTATTCTGGATTGTCCATCGCGCCAACAACCTGATCCGTTACCAGCAGCTGTGCCTGGTGGAGTCTGAAACCCTGGTGGCCGTGGGTGAAATGGCATCAGCTGTCGCTCATAGCATTCGCAATCCGCTGGCGGTGATCCGTTCCAGTGCTGAGCTCATGGCCGAGGAGGCAAACGAAGGTAGACTAGTCCGAGAATCGGCTAACGATATCATTATCGAGATTGATCGGGTGGTGCAATGGGTGCGTGAGCTGTTAATCTATTCCCGGCCGCAGGGATCAACACAATTTAATGTGGCATATCTGGACCAGATACTGAATCAATCTCTGAAAGGTTTCAGGCAAGTGATGAAACGTAATAATGTACTGATAAATTGCAGGTTCGGTGAAGACGTCCCTGCCCTCAAGGGAGATGCGGGGCTGTTGGAACAAATGTTCAACAGTATCCTGACCAATGCGCTGGAGTCTATGCCCGATGGTGGTACCATTAACGCCGAAATCCACCATGCCAAACAGGAAAATATTCTCCAGGTTTCGATCTCGGATACCGGTCACGGTATTCCCGAAGATCGCCTCGATACGATGTTTGAGTCCTGTTTGACCACCAAACGTCATGGCCTCGGAATCGGTATGTTGATGGTTAAGCGAATTGTGGATAGACACGGAGGCACCATCTCGCTCAGTAGTCGGGTAGGTAGTGGCACTACCGCCAGCATCAAATTCCCGGTAGGCTAGTTCCATGAGTTCACATCCTGCAATTCTGATCGTCGAAGACGAACCGACCCTGGCAAAAAATATGGGCAGATATCTACGCAACTCGGGATTTGATGTGAATGTAACCTTTACCGGCGAAACAGCGATGGCGCAGCTGGAAAAGTACAAACCCGATATTGTGCTGTTGGACTACCGCTTGCCTGATACTAATGGTCTGGATTTGCTGGGTCGAATTCAGATGGTGGACCGCCGTATCCGAGTCATCATGATTACCGGAGAGGGTAATATACAACTTGCCGTACAAGCGACAAAAGCGGGTGCGTATGACTATCTGGCAAAGCCGGTGGTACTCAAGGAATTGAAACTTCTGTTGAAAAAGATTGCGGGACGGGAGCGAATGGAGGGAGCACTCGAATACTTTCACCAGAAACAGGCCGGCGAAAGTGGCCTGGACAAACTACTGGGAAATTCGACAGTCATGGTCGACCTGAAGCTGCAAATTAGCCAGTTGATCAAAGCGGAGCAGAACCTTGTCGACGGTGTTCCTGCATCGGTACTTATCACCGGTGAGACAGGAACAGGTAAAGATCTGGTAGCCCGTGCATTTCATTTTGACGGTACTCGCCGACAAGGCCAGTTTATCGAATTAAACTGCTCGGCTATTCCCGATCATCTACTGGAGGCAGAACTGTTTGGCTACGAACGTGGTGCTTTTACCGATGCCCGCGAACGTAAAATGGGACTGGTTGAAGCCGCAGACGGTGGTACGCTATTTCTCGATGAAATCGGTGATATGGATATTTCGCTGCAGACCAAATTACTGAAGTTACTGGAGGATCGCACAGTGCGGCCTCTTGGCGGACTGCGCGACAAGCAGGTTAATGTACGAATAATCGCTGCTACTAACCATCGTCTTGAACAACTAATAAATGAAGGAAAATTTCGCTCGGATCTTTACTATCGCCTGCGAGTGGTGCAGATCAATACCCCACCGCTGCGCGATCGGGGCACCGATATTATTCATCTGGCCGATCATATGTTAAGTCAGCATGCTCAACGTTATCGTAAAGATAAAAAACAGATCAGCAAAGCCGCTCAGATGACTCTGTTGGGCTACTCCTGGCCCGGAAATGTGCGTGAGCTTCGCAACATGATGGAACAGGCGGTGTTGATGGTAAATGCGGACCTGATAGAACCGCATCATTTACCACTTAACAAACAGCTTTCCACTCCAGATCAGCCCCGTCTCGTCGCTGACGAATTACGCGAACCGGCTTCTGCTAAAATCTCAAATACACTCGATATTGTCGATATGGAACGGCGCATGGTCACCAGGGCGCTAGAGAGCACGCAGGGCAATGTAACGCGAGCAGCCGAACTGCTCGGGTTGAGTCGAGATACACTGCGTTATCGCATCGAAAAATATCAAATTAGTATTACCCACTAGTAGTCTGTCTAGTTATTGCAGGTGATGGAAGGCTAAGTTCTCTGCAACTGCTCCTTCGGAAAACCAATCCATACACAGCCGGTTAGTAACCGCCAAAGTCGTTTCATACAAGTCGATTTCAGCACATCACCATCGATCAAACTGTGAGCCAAACTAGTGATTGGGGAATTATATTCCACCCGGGTGCTATCCCCCGACAAAAGGGGGATATGACCATAATCAGTCTTCCCCGATTTCTATCTGTATTGCCGACTACCGACATTTTTTAAGGTTAATCAAGATCTTATAAAAATTTATGGTTGAATTTAGTTAATTGGCACGGTCTCTGCTATGCATTTATAAAGAGTCTTATATAAAGAGTCGAATAAAACATTTAAATAACTAATGGAGTGATCGTTATGACAGGATTAAAGCAGAAAGGAACCGCGTTTAATATTCTATTGCAGCTGTCAACAAGAGCGCTGGTCACTTCTGCGGACTCCGATACAACAGTCCTGGCTCGATAGTGACAGCGTCATGTCTCTGAACGTTTTAATCGTTGAAGACGCACAAGCCCTGGCCAGGAATATCGCGGCCTTTTTGCACCGGCGGGCAATTCATGTCGAGATCACCGATACCCTCGGCGGCGCGATCGAGTGTTTAGAGTCCGGTACTGAATTTGACGTACTGCTCCTCGATGTAGGCCTGCCGGATGGAAACGGTCTGGAATTCTTTAGTCAAATTAGTCCTGACTACCCCGAATTGAGGATGATCGCCATGAGTGGAGGCGATCTCGAATTACCCGAAATTGCCACCCGCAAGGCAGGAGGGATCAGCTTTCTTGCCAAGCCCTTTGCACTGTCCCGGATCCTCGACGTATTGCAATATGTGACCCCCGGGATCTCGGCTAGCAACCGGCGTGATCTCGAAAAAAACAATCCCGTCTGCCCTTAGGCCTGCAGTCGAACCGAGGCGATCCGTAACCGAAATGAATCCGCAAAAAATTCGAATTGTGGTGTATTCGCACGATACCTATGGTCTTGGCAATATGCGCCGAATGCTCGCAATCACGCAGGAACTGATCGACGAAAACGGTGGCACCAGTTCGATCCCTGGACCGGGCAACACGATGACAATATATGTTGGTCCCACGGTATCCGGTTCACCCGTGCTGGGCACGGCGAGCGTGAACAGCCTGGATACCGTGACCCATTCATTGACAGTAATTAAGTAAGCGATCGTTGGTGCTTACACTATGGCAGGTGACGGCACATTTGCACGATACGGCAGGGATACACTAGCTTGCATATTCTGTCGGCAGAGTAAAACACCATCAACACAGGGAAGGCCGCCCGCCATCGCTGATTGCTGCCCCGTATACCATACGATCAATATCCCCCCAGTAGGCAGCTGCTTCGCACATTGGGCAGGCGGGAGACGACGAATACAGTGTACAGCCGCTTAAATCACGACTGTCGAGACGAGCTGCCGCATCTCGAATTGCCTCCATTTCTGCATGGGCCGTTGGGTCGTGATGGACTATCACATGGCTTGGCGATTGACCTACGATAACACCGTCTCGAACCACGACTGCCCCGTAACCCTGGTCCCCGACTTCTATAGCCTGGCGACGCATCTCGAATGCCCGTTCGATAAATGATAGATCGTTCCTTCTCGATGGCTGATCAATATTGTCTGAACGGGTTTGTGCCGCATAACCCCGACGGGATCCAAACCCCGGAAATACCAGGGCAACAAGACCAGCCCGGCTCAATAGTGCGCGTCTTGTGGCGGAGTGTTTATTCTTCATTTTTTTTCCTGATGAGTGGATAAGGGATTCTGTCTAATATCATCTGGAACATACCATCCGGGTTAATTTAATGACTCCCTGGTGGCGCGGCGTAATTCCAGAACCGTCAGACCGCTGTTCCACATCGCAATCGCGCCTATACCGGCAATCAGGGCCATTACCGAGGTATGCACAACCAATACCATTGTCAGGGCCTCTTCGTCGGCAATGCCCAGTAGCTTTAAAGCAAACGCCGAGCCCATGATGCCACCGCCGGGGACACGGATAAACCGTGAAACGATCAGTGCAAAGCCGGTGACCACCATGATAAACAGGTAATCGAAAGGTGACAGCAAAATACCGAACACCAGGCCAACCCAGAGGAAGTGTGATGTCGAAATCAACTTCATAACAATACTGGCGAGTATGACGCCACAGCCCCGCCAACGCGATTTTGGCCAGGTTATGCCTTCGACCATGCCGAGACCAATGCCCGCGAGTCTTCCGCCAAATGCATTTTCCAGCCAGGAAACCATCCGCCCTACCATCGAATTCGAGTCAACGAGATGATTTTTTACCAGGAAAAGCCCCCCGATCAGGCCCGTGAACAATACCAGGCTACTGCTCCCTGCCACCATCAAAGCCAGCCGGAGATTACCTTCGCTCTCGGGCAATGCCGCGAAGATAACCAGGACTCCAACCAGCACTGCGAAGACGATGCCGTCGACGAAGCGCTCGATTGCGGTCGTCAACAACACGGTCGAGATTTTCAATGCTTCGAGCCGCGCGATCAGCCAGGCTCGAACCAGCGGGCTCAGGCCGATCGGGATCATCATGTTGGCAAAATAGCCCACCATCACTGCTTTAAATAACCTGAAGGTACCGACAGAGCGAATATCAAATAGAATCTGGCGCCATTTCCACCCCCGTAACACCTGTTCAACCGGTATCGAAACAGCCAATGCAAGGAGCCAGATTGGCTCGGCCTCAAGCAGGATATCGTAAAGACGCCCGAGGTCGAGATGTCGAAAAGCGAAATACATCACGCCAGTCGCCAGCAGTGCCGCGATCGTAGTCCAGAGCATTGCGCGCGGAGTTCGCCGGGTCGACCCTGTGGTCATTGCGATGTAGCCATTCGCTTAACTAAAATGTTCCAGCATTTTGTTGCGAATCTGCCAGGCCTGGCTTGACGTCTCTGCGCTGACATCGTCTATGGTGATGACCTGGTCCTGCTTAACAGGCCGGATAACCGAGATGTTACTGGCGAGACCTATCGGCAGGGCCTGTGCTGCGACACTCGCAGCCGCCGGCATGAGCCGACCCCATACGGTATAGCCACCTTCGCCATCGAGGATTTCGCCCACATTGATATCGCGCTTGGCAATCGCGACCACGTCTGCATTGAAACAGATCGGTGCGCCGGTAGGCTGGTTTCGCAACGCCGCGCTGAGGATGGAGATATTGAGTTCAAGACCTATCAGGTGAAAAGGTTTGAACATCGCTGAGTAGCGGCCGCTTTCGTCCGTATTCATGCCATATTGTGAAAAACAGGCCGCGCTATAGTCGTTGGGAGCCTCAAATACGCAATACACCCCCCAACGAAGGTCCCGTACTACGGGTTGGCCGTCGCGTTCCAGGCTGGACACCACTTCAACTTGACCGGAGAATTCCAGTTGTCCGCCCTGGTCCCTGGGGCGTAATACCTGGGCCAGATCCTCGGCGCCGCAGGCTGGAAACCCGAGACCCCGGGTCGGGGCCAGAAGATCTGCCGCGTTAGCGATGGCCGCCATCTCGATAGAGGACTTGGTGCCATCGAGGAATGAATTGAACATCTGGCTACGCATGCCTGCTGCCGCTGCCTGTTCTGCGCTCAGGCCATAGTGAGACCAGACGGTATCCGGGGTCGACTGGTGGTAGGTTGGTAAGTATTTAGTGCCTTTGCCCGCCGCCACGACAACGAAGCCGCAGGACCTGGCCCAGTCTACCATCTCCATCGTCAGGGCCGGTTGATCACCGTATGCCATGGAGTAAACGACACCGGCCTGGCGGGCCTGCATCGCAAGCCAGGGGCCTGCCAAGACATCGGCCTCAACATTTACCATCACCACATGCTTGCCATGCTCGACACAGAGCAGGGCATGTTTTATGCCGGCAGCTGGATCACCGGTTGCCTCCACCACCACGTCGATGTCCTCGTTCCGGATCATCGTTTCTGCATCGTCGGTGAAAATCGTATTGGCTAGCCTGGCATCGTCCCATCCAACTTCCCGGCAGCGTGCCATGGCCTGGGAAGGGTCCAGATCAGCGATGATACTCACGATCAATCCCGGCGTAGTCGGCACCTGGGATAGAAACATCGAACCGAATTTTCCAGCGCCAATCAATCCTACCCTGACCGGTCTGGCATCTGCTTCGCATTGTTTTAGAGAAGAATAGAGATACATGCTGGCATCAAGGGTATGAGAACGCGTCGGGATGACTTTAAAATAAAGTTCATTTAAACAGGAGCCTGGGCGACTAATTCAGAAAGCGTGTCGTCGCCTAACGCGGTAATCGGGGTAAAATCGCGGTGGGCAACCCATTCCGGACGTTTGAACTGGCGGATATGGTTATCAACATGACACAGGGACAGGTAAACAATGGTGCGATCCATCGGGCTGATATTGGGAGGGCTCGCGTGCACTAATAGACTCGAAAACAACAACATCGAACCCGCATCACCGGTGGGTGCTACACAGCCACCTTGCTGATAAAGATCGGTCACGGTATCGCGATCCAGGGTCCATAGAGGATAGCTGGTGGTTTCAAGATCGTGGCCCGCATCGACCACGCCATGCTTGTGACTCCCCGGCAGAAATAACAGGGGACCATTCGCAGCGGTCACATCATCAAGGAAAACAGCAATATTCATGGCCCGTGGCTCTGGCATTAAATCGTCCCGGGCCCAGGTGCCGTAATCCTGATGCCACTGCCATACATCTCCATCAAACGCCGCCTTGGCGTTGACCTTGTACTGGTGAATATAAACCGGGCCATCGAGCAATTGCATGACCGGGTCGATCAATCGAGGGTGGGCACCCAATCTTCGGAATGCCTCGTTATAGGTGTGGGCCGCAAATGCGGTGCGCGCTACACCCGATTTTTCACGCCATACTTCTTCACGATGTTCCTGGTAAACAGCGATAGCCGCCTGTTTAAGAACTTTTGTTTCTTCCGCACTAAATGCATCGGGGAAAAAAAGGTAGCCCGTCTGTTCAAACTCCTGGATTTGCTTTTCAGTCAGATGCATCGGGTTAGACGATATCAGGGAGGTCCGGGGTCAGGATTAACATGCCAAAAATAAGTCCAAATACTATTGGCACATTGTCGTACAGCTCGGTTAAACGTCATATAGTGTACCCCAAAGTGCTCGGTAATTTCTTCCTTGCTCGTAGCGCTGTTATATTTACAGGGGTTTTATAGCGTATTGTTCAGGCGCACCATACAGGTCATTTCTACCAGGCTGTCGCCAAACAGGTGAACTGATTCGGTGGTAGTACGTGCAGGGTATTTTCCGGGTTCAAAAAACTCTCGATAGGCGGCGTCCATCGCGTCAAAGTCATCGAGGCTAGCTAGATGGACGTCGATACGAACAACCTGGCTGAACCCGAGGTTGAGTTCGCCCAGAATATTTTCAATCAGCGTCATTACCGCAAGGGTTTCGTTATTGGCGTCTCCGAGAACCGATTGGCCTTCGGGAAAATCGGCGGCAACGATGCCGGCGAGATGGGCGTAAGTATCATCGATCACGACCTGGGTAAATGGTGCATGCGATTCGGGCATACACCTGGGCTGGAAATATCGAATCATGATGTTAGCTCTGACATTGGAAGTCTTGTATAGACTCAGTCGCTACAAAATAGTCTGAGCCTACCCCTCCGTATTGAGTCGATACTCACTTAACAATATAGATTTATATGAGTCAAGTCATTCGCTATTGCGGTCTTACTGGTAATTGACTGGAATTTTCTAACCAACTGTGATGAAGTCACGCCCTGCCGGATAATAGTCATTTAATAATAATTGGTATAGATCATCGATAGACCCTCCCAACCTCCTGTAGCGCATAAATTCTCTATAGTGCTGGCGATCATGGTATTAGCCGGCTCGGGTAGCATTATGTCTACCGACCTGTATGCGCCCAGCCTGCCATATTTAACCGATTTCTTCGGTACCACTCCGGAACTGATGAAACTGACCATTAGCCTGAACCTGCTCATGTTTGGTTTTGCCCAGTTAATCTATGGACCGATCTCGGATCGATTTGGTCGGCGCCCGGTACTCCTCGGGTCTATAGCCCTGTTTTCAGTCGCCAGCATAGCCTGCGGATTCGCACAAAGCATCGACCAGCTGCTGGTCGCCCGAATGCTGCAGGGTCTGTTTGCGGCGGCAGAGGCGGTGATCTGTCTGGCGGTTTTCAAGGATCTGTTTACCGAGAAAGAACAGGTCAAGGGATTCGCCATCTATGGCATGTCGATCGCACTGGCGCCAGCGATCGCTCCTGTTCTGGGTGGATATATTCACGTCTTGTTTGGTTGGGAATATAATTTTTTTCTGACTGCCGGTGTGGGTGTGCTAACTGCTATTTTAATCTACCTGCTGCTACCCGAGTCCACCATACCCGATCCCCATGCCTTAAAGATAAAATCAATATTGCATAATTACCAGTCAGTAGCAGGCAACAGAATATTCATGACCTATGCGGCTCTTTCGGGTGTCGCGCTGGGTTTAATTTATGCGTTCGTAACTGGCGCGCCATTTATCCTGATTTCCTATTTTGGCGTTGAGATCCAGCATTTTGGCTACTACCAGGCGGTAATTGTAGTGGCATTTTTTCTCGGAAGTCTATTGGCAACCCAGCTGGTTGACTCCTGGCAGTCTTTACGCGTGTTAAACCTGGGCCTGGTGGTCATGGTGATTGGTGCATTGCTGGTGGTTGGCTTTGTCTTTATTGGTGGATTATCACCTAATACACTGGTTTTTGGCTTTTTATTTATCGCTTTTGGCATCGGTCCGATATTCGCTGTCGCGCCTTCGAAGGCCATGTCGGCGGTCGAGAAGTCGGCCGGGAGCGCGGCTTCTGTTTTTGGCTGTCTCGAAATCGGACTGTCGGGTGTAATCGCTACGATGGTCAGTGTATTTCACGACGATACGCCTGATCCTTTTGGCGTGGTGATAGGCCTGACCGCGGTCGCCGGAATTTTTCTCGGTATCATCGCCAATCGCCAATCTGCTAAGCAAAGCGCGGGTGTCGGTCAAATCCCACCGAAACCCGCGGACTGATTATTGCTGATTCGACCGGGGCTGATACGGCCAGGCTTTCCAGTTACTGGCTAGCAACCATCGACACATTTGCCTTTATTGTTGAATGACATGGTACGACCGCTTAGAGGCAGGTAAACCTTTGCCTTGCTGGCCTTGATAAAAGCGTCAGCCCGTGTGCCCTCGATCACCTTGCCGCCATTGGTTGAAGGCTGATTGGCGTGCGAGGCAATGACTGAAGCAGGTTTGATCAAATTGTTAACGACCCAGGCCGCTTCTTTAGGCCCGGTAGTATTGGTATCGCCAATATTCATCACTACCAGTTTTGCATTGTAGAGTCGGCGAACCACGGTATCCTGCTCGGCAGTGACACCGGTGTCACCGGACAAATACACCGCCAGGCCGTTAGAGAATTTCAGAACATAGCCGGTGGGTGGTCCGGCATAAGCCGTGAGTCCTGCCGCATTGAGCATGTCTCCAAGCTCTCCACCGATCATGCTGCCCGAGATACCGTTCGAATGAACTGCCGGTACGGTGGTGATGGTTACACCGCCAATTTTGCGCGATGCGCCGAAGCGAACCCGTTGCGAATTCTTGGGGTTACCGCCGAGCGCTTTTAGTTTGGCCGCAAAGAATTTCGGCATTTCGCTACCAGTGACTATTTTAGCGTCCTTGGCCAGTGCGATGTTGATCAAATTGGTATTCGGCAGGACTTTGACCGGAAATTTAGCGGTCTTGCAATCTCCGCTGCCGACACTTTCGATGTGTTTGTCACCAACATGATCACCGTGCATATGGCTGAGCAGTATCACATCTATTTTGCCGAGCCGGGAATCGTCGGGTCCTGCCACCGTGCGGCCGGGGTCGTACAGAATGCGGGTGCCATCCGGGTCTTCCAGCACCATTGCCCGGTCAAGCTGACAAAACTCACCGTGGTTGCTTCCGAGTGGCGTGATTTTTACGTTTTCAGCCAGTGCCGGTTGCATGCCTGCCAATAAAAAGGCCGTAAATGCAAAGAAAAATTGATTTAGCCTAGATAGTTTCATTCTGAACTCCTGTGTGATTATTATTGCTATAACTTATCCCTGGTGCGCTCAACGACTGCTATGACAGGTCGACCATGACCCGCACCAACGCCCGATGATATTATCACATCGAGACACGGTAGTAATTTACCCTGAATGTGAGTTGAGCAGATTCGCTATGGTCTTGTCTGAAAAATAGCCTGCCTCTTGCACGGCCAGTAACTTATCAGAGCCCCATGTTCCCCATCTGCTTTTCCGGGTAACGGGCACCTGCAGTGATGCCGGGTGGGAAAGCCTGCTCAAGCAATTCGAGCTGCCCTGAATCTAATTGCAACATGAGTGCGGCGATATTCTCGTCGACATGCGAGGTCAAGCGGGTAGCGGGGATCGGTACAATATCGCCACCGCGTGTAAGCAACCAGGCGAGCGCCACCTGTGCCGGAGTAGCATCATTCTCGCTGGCAACCTGCTCGATAACGTCTAGCAGGTGGATATTTCGCGCGATATTATCAGGGAAAAAACGCGGGTGTTCGTGGCGCCGCTCTCCCGGGTGCAGGTCTTTGGGCGAGCGAATGGTGGCAGTGAGAAAACCTCGCCCGAGCGGAGAGTAGGCGACGACCCCGATACCGAGCTCGCGGCAGGTTGGCAGTATTTGCGCTTCCAGGTGGCGGCTCCACAGTGAGTATTCACTCTCCAGCGCAGACAGTGGTTGTGTCGCGTGTGCGCGTCTAATAGTGTCGGCACCTGCTTCGCAGATACCAGCAAATCGAACCTTTCCCTGTTCAATGAGTTGTTTAACCGCACCAAAGGTTTCTTCGACGGGAACCCTCCTATCGACACGGTGCTGGTAGTAGAGGTCGATAGTCTCGATCCCAAGGCGTACCAGGCTCGCCTCACAGGATTCGATCACCTGTTTTGGTCGCCCATCGGCACCGAGACGTTCGCCGCCCGGGCCGCGTTTGTTACCAAATTTGCTGCACAGGATCACTTTTTCGCGCCGGCCTTTGATAGCTTGTCCGACGATGGTTTCGTTATGACCATTACCATAGGCATCCGAGGTGTCGAGCAGGCTGACCCCTGCATCAATGGCATGATGGAGGGTTTTTACCGATTCCTTATCATCGGACGGCCCGTATGCAGACGACAGGGAGGCACAACCGAAACCGATTGCCGGTACCACGAGGCCATTGTTACCCAGGGTGTGTTTTAGCATTGGAGGCTTTCGGCTGGTTACCAGGTCAGATCGTCGGGGATCTGGTAATCCGCGTACGGGTCGTCTTCAATTTCACCCTTGTCGGTAGCCAAGTTAAGCTGCACCACCGATTGTTGATCGCGTTGGGCGATTTTTGCGGCAACAGCCGCGGGTACGATTTCAAACAACCTTTCACTTTTTAGCACCAGTCGCACGATGGCGAGTCGTCCCTGGCTAAGTAGTTGCTGGATGTCGGCGGTGACGTACAATTTGCTGACCTTGTTTTTGTAAACGAAGCTATAGGCAATTTCGCCCTGACCACAGTCGACCTTGTTAAGGTCTATCAATTGTTTTATCTGCGAATACACCGCTTTTTGCTCGGCCTGTTTTTGTTTTTGCTGATTTAACTCACGGTCGCGTTCAGCTCTTTTTAGCTGTGCCATCTGCGCTACAGTTTTTTCTTTAACAGTGCCGCTGGCACCGGTATTGCGTGCGACCCTGGACCGTTTTTGCTTATCTTTTTTAGCCTTATTAACGCCTTTTTTATCAACCAGGCCAGCCTTGAGCAATTGTTCCTGTAGAGATTCCATGAATTATGATTTTTAATGCAAACCGGTAGAATAGTAAACTGCTGGTTGTTAATCCAGAATTTATGTCGCTATTATACTCCCGCTTGCGGTGATGGAAGTAGATTGGCGACGCGTATATAGCCAGTTGGCAGCAGGAACCGAACAATGAGCTGGCAGGCTTCCACCGGGATAAAACTATGACTTCATTACGTGCTCTTTCAGAGGCGCTTAAAACGACTGAAATCACCTCGACCGAATTGGTTATCGATGCCCTGGCGCGGGCAAAAAAGTCGGATTCAGTCTTTATACAACTGAATGAAGGCCTACCGAGCCTGGCGAATGCAATCGACCGGGCAAGAGAGAAGCACGAACCGGTACCCGCATTGGCCGGAATTCCGATTGTGCTAAAAGATTTATTCAATGTCCGCAATGAGCGAACGCTGGCGGGTTCGGTGGTTCGCAAGAGTCTTGCCCAGCCCGAAGCTGAAGATGCCGAAGTAATTGCTCCCTTGCGCGAGGCAGGCCTGTTATTTCTGGGCCGAACCAATATGAGCGAGTTTGCGTTCTCGGGCATCGGCAAAAATCCACATTATGGTACGCCACTGTCAATTTGGGACAGGCAGACGGGCAGGTTACCTGGTGGGTCTTCGTCTGGCAGTGCGGTCAGCGTGGCAGAGGGAATCGTGGTTGCATCGCTCGGCTCGGACACGGCCGGTTCGTGTCGAGTCCCGGCCGCGTTTAACGGCGTTGTCGGGGTAAAACCGAGTTATGGTCGTATGTCTTTAAAGGGTATATATCCGTTGTCGCCGACCTCCGATGCACCCGGGCCAATAGCCAGCGATGTCGATAGCTGCTACATCCTTGACCAGTTGATGGCGGCTAAGAGTTCTACTTCCCGTTCGTTACCGGTTTTATCGACTCGGGAGCCGCAGTCACTCAATCTAGTCGTACCCGAGGCCGAGGTGTTGGACGACCTGGATACTGAAGTTCGCTCGGCATTCGAGTTGGCACTGGATTATTTAAAGGATGCCGGTGTGAATTTGAGAACCGAAAAAATGCCGGTGATCGATGCGAGTATCGAATTGTTCTATAGCAAAGCGATCGTGTTGTACGAGGCCTATCAGCATCACCAGGCAATGCTCGAACAATATGGCGACGCCTACGATCCGTTCGTTTACCAGCGAATTCTTGCGGGTAAGACGATAAGTGGCGATGAACAGCAGGATCGATACCGTGCCAAGACCGAGGTGGTCGAATCGTTTAATCAACATTACCGGCAACTCGATGCTGACGCATTGTTATATCCGACCACACCCTGTGTCCCGCCCGCGATTTCAGAAACCGACGACCCTGACAACGCCAGGCGGGTAAATTTGCGATGTTTACGCAACACGGTAACGGTTAATTATTTTGACGGTTGTTCGATCAGTTTGCCCTGTCATCGAACCGGCGAGGCACCGGTCGGGTTGATGGTTTCGTCGATCAATGGAGACGATGAAAACCTGTATTCTGTTGCAGCAGTCATCGAGAATATCCTGAAACCGCACACTGGTTAATTCCGACATGACCAAATTAGCAAAACTGCGGCGCATTGCGCTGAATCAGCAGGGCCTGTTAAAAGCCGACTCGTTCGGTCGCGGCAAGGCGGCGACGCTGCGAGCTATCGAACATCTCGGTTATGTGCAAATCGATACGATCTCGGTAGTCGAGCGCGCTCACCACCATGTTCTGTGGTCTCGGGTTTCCAACTATCAGCCGAAATTTCTCGACCAGTTGGTCAGGCAGCGCAAGCTATTTGAATACTGGTTTCACGCAGCATCCTGGCTACCGATGCGCGATTATCGCTTCGCTTTACCGCGCATGACCAAAATGAATGGCGAAAGAGACTGGTTTCAGAGTTGCGACCGGAAATTAATAAACCATATCCTCAAACGAGTTCGCGAAGAAGGCCCACTGCGGGCACGGGATTTCGAAGATACGCGTAAGGGAAAGAAGGAGTGGTGGGACTGGAAACCCGCCAAACAGGCGCTCGAGCAGTTATTCATGCAGGGAGAACTGATGGTCAGCGGTCGCAAGGGTTTTCAAAAAGTGTATGACTTGCGTGAGCGAGTATTACCGGACTGGGTTGATACGCGGCTGCCGACGATATCCGAATATGCTAGCCACCTGGTCGATACCACCGTACGTGCGCACGGCTTTGCTACCCTGAAATCGAATTGCTATTTACGCAAAGGGCAGGCATTGCGCGATGCGGTTCGGGAGCAATTGCAGCTACGAATAGATACCGGACTCATGACCACAATTGCATTGAATAATAACAGCCTGGCTTATGCAGACGCCGAACTTCTCGAAACCCGCGCGCCTCGCAGCAACGCGATAGTACGAATTTTATCGCCATTTGATAACGCGGTCATCCAGCGCGAGCGCGGGCGTGATCTGTTTGATTTCGACTACCAGATCGAATGTTACCTGCCGCAACCTAAACGCCAGTTCGGTTATTACTGTTTGCCGGTTCTATATCGTGACCGTTTCGTCGGTCGAGTCGATTGCAAGGCGCATCGTTCCGAGAAACGACTGGAAATAAGGGCCTTTCATATTGAACACAAGGTAGGCAGCGAGTTTTTCGATGCTTTTGACCTCTCGTTGCAGTCATTTGCATTGTTCAACGGCTGTAACGAAGTGACGAATCTTGACACCCTCAGGGTATCCGCAGGCGCCCGATGTAGTTAGTGTCTTCGCCAAACCAGATAGACTGCCTGTCTCCATCGAAATACATATGGCGTATAGAGCCACCCGCGTGGGGCACCTCGATGACAGTGTCGAACATCTGTTTGGCAATGTCGAATTCTACCAGCCGGTTGGGGCTACCTCCCTCGGCGAGCCATATATGTTCGCGATGGTCCATTGCCATACCGTAGGGTCTCGACCCCGATCCGCCCGGTAACTGCCATTCCTGAAATGTCTTTGTACCGGGATCATAACGCCCTAACATTCCGCGCCTATGGTCGCCATACCAGATCGCGCCATCGCCGCTGATTTCTAGCCGGCGCGGCCTGCTTTGCGTGTGCGGTAACTCGACAAGCTCGAGTGCCAGCGTTTCGACGTCTATCGTTGCCAACTTGTTGGTACCAAATAACACTACCCAGGGCTGACCAATAGCGTCTACCTTAATGCCATAAGGTCGCGATCCGGAACCTGGCAGGGCGATCAGGTCGACTTCGCCTGTATCGGTGTTCAATCGGCCGATCAGGTTACTCCACTGTGCAGTAAACCAGATATTGCCCTTGCGATCGAACACCAGCGTGTGGGGATCACGCGCTGACGCGCTTGGCATCGGATATTTGGTCACTGCGCCACTTTTCGGATCGAGCCGGCCAATGTAGGGCAGCGTATTCGCTGCAAACCAGATTTTATCATGCTGGTCTATGATCAGGTTGTGTGGGCTGGCACCATCGTCAAGCTGGAATCTTTTAAATTCTCCGGAATCTGGATCGAGGTAAGCCAGGTACGCAGCTGCCTGACCGCAAAACCAGACCCGTCCGAGCGAATCGACTGCTGGGTCGCGTGGTCGGCTATGTTGATAGGGAACTTCCCATTCGCTTATTTCAGCGTTACTTGCGAGGCCAGCCGAGGCGCCTAAGAAGCTAGCCAAAATCAGGATAGCAATCGCGACAGGTCGCATAGACAATTCCTCGGGTTACAAAGACTGTTGTAACAAACTTTGCCGATTAAAAAGTTCGTTTCAACTGTTTCCAGGCGATCCACCATCCGTCACGTGTCAAAACGGTCTTGTAGGCGCCGCGAGCCCCTGGAGTAGAGCTTACTTTCCATAGTTTGTGATTCTAAACCACCTGTTTTCAGATCGTAAGGCATATATCCCAGAAATGCCTGGGATATTCCTGTCAATAAGCCGAGTAACATGCTGATTAATATGTGATTTTTTGTGAATTGGCTCCGATAGATAATCTTTATCGAATGCTATTATTTGGAAATGAAAGATAAGGAAATCCCCCACCTCCGCATAACTCGGAGTAAGTCCCCGATAACTATAGTCTTTTGCCTATGCCTTGGCGTCTTATTTATCTCCGGTTGCGAGGTCGATACTGCAGATGCCGGTACGGCATCCGATTGTAATAATTTCGAACTTGGCTGCTATGAAGTCGATATAGATAGCACTAATGGAGCCTGCTCTGACGCCTACGCATGCGATGCAAACATCGAAACGAAACCCTTTTGCAGCATATCCCGCGCCATTTAGTGTGTAAATAATTACACCACTCCGATTAATGCAAAAATAAGAATCTTGGCAGGGTCTTATGCCGAACAGGGCCTAAGCCTGACGGCATCGGGTAAAGGAGAAAGCTGCCCTTCAGATTTCGTCGTTCAAGGGCAGCAAAGTGCCCGAAGGCGACCCCCATGACCCGAAAGCAAGAGGCGACCTTCGGCCAATAAGGAGCCCTCATATTTGAAATTAATTACTCTTCATCGTGCGCTTGGGTGTACGATTCCTCGTGGTATTATATTTTTTGTCCAATTTCGTTTTCAATGAAGTGGGGTATCAAGCGATGAATATTTCAGTGGCGGATATCAACAGTGCCAATCAACGAATTAAGGCAGTCGCAGATGGTGTTCGAGATACTCCTTTGGATGAGTCGAGCGCACTCAGTGAGCGAACCGGAACCACCTTCTATCTGAAATGCGAACACCTACAGCGAACCGGTTGCTTCAAGCTACGCGGTGCATTAAACAGGGTTCTGTTACTCTCTGACGAGGACCGGGAAAAAGGAATCGTCGCCTCGTCATCGGGTAATCACGGCATCGCCACTGCCTACGCTGCTAATACCGATGGCGTGGATGTCACTATTTATCTGCCAGAATCTGTATCCCCTTTGAAACTTGCAAACATGAAGCGACTGGGGGCGAATACGGTTGTGTGGCCCGGTGTCTATGCCGAATGCGAAA
>Ga0164320_10000079_pt1 | contig 25572 bp, 24 predicted proteins | sample GuaBasSediGuay11_FD_113736 | JGI IMG/M metagenome (GOLD analysis project Ga0164320, IMG submission 113736) | Subseafloor sediment microbial communities from Guaymas Basin, Gulf of California, Mexico - Guay11, Core 4567-28, 0-3 cm | ecosystem: Environmental > Aquatic > Marine > Hydrothermal...
GGGTTTAGTCAAGGAACTATTTTAAGTTATGCTGTTGCTTTAACCTATCCTGAAAAAGTAAAGAACATTATCGCATTAAGCGGTTATATAAATAAAGATATCTTGCCTGAAAATCTTCAAATTAAAAACTACTCTCATTTAGATTTTTATTGTTCTCATGGTAGTGTAGATCAAGTAATTCCTGTAGATTGGGCGAGACAAACCCCTAAGTTTTTAGAGTCTTTAAACATAAAACATCAATACAGCGAATTTCCTGTAGGACATGGTGTTGCTCCTCAAAATTTTTATGAATTAAGTGAGTGGTTGAAAATTAGAATTTAGCTTTTTCGTCAATTCTTTAAAATCATTCGTTTAAAATTACATCTTCTGTTAGGTTTAAATTCTCCTATCGACTATTGAATCATAACTTTTATAACTTATGAGAAAAAATATCTTTAAATGGGGAATCATTATTATCATTAGCGGTTTATTAATTGGAGGTGGTATAGTACTATATATGTTTAACCAACCACATAGAGATGTACAAGCTACAAAGGCAGATTATAAAATGGAAGCCAAGCAACTTGTAAATGAATATTTAACGAATGCTCAAACTTCAAATAATAAATACTTAGATGAAGAAGGTGAATCAAAAATTATTGAAGTCACTGGAATAATTTTAGAGATTAGTAAAGATTTCAATAATCAAACTGTAGTTCTTCTTAAAAATAAAGATGATAATGCTGGTGTAAGCTGTACACTTTTATCTACTGCTAACATAACTAATTTAAGTATTGGTGATACAGTAACTATAAAAGGTGTCATACGTTCTGGAGCAGGATATGATGATGACCTTGGACTTTATGAAGATGTTATTATGGAAAAAAGTGATATAATTAACTAGTAATAATCAATACAATTAATATATAAAATCAAAAAATTATGAAAAAAACAATTTTAAATTTATCAGTAGTTGGAATACTATTTTTATCAACTGCATTTTCTACATTAGAAAACAAATTAGTAAGTAAATCTGGACATGTAAACTTTTTTTCGCATACAGCAGTTGAAGACATTAGTGCCGATAATTATAAATTAGTAAGTACGTTAGATACCGAAACTGGAGCTGTAGTGTTTTCAGTTCCTATGCAAAGTTTTGAGTTTGAAAAATCTATGATGCAAAAGCATTTTAATAGTAAGAAATTTTTAGACACTAAAACATTTCCTAAAGCAAAATATACAGGAAATATTACTAATTTAAGTGATATCAATTTTGGTGAAGATGGTACATCTACTGCAAATGTTAATGGAGAGCTTACTATACATGGTATTACCAAAGCTATTGATGAAACTGCAACTATTACAGTTGAAGGTTCTAAAATAACTATTGAAGCAGAGTTGAGTATTACATTAGCAGATTATAACATCGCATTTGCAAAAGGAAAACCATCAACTAATATTGCAAAAACTATTGATGCAAGCATAAAAGCTGAATTCAACTAAAAAGCTTGTTTATAGATAATTACAAGTGGAGTCTTAACAAAAGGCTTCACTTTTTTTTTGATGATTCTTAAAAGATTATTGTGGAGGGTACATAAAATATTCGACCAACTTGAATTTTAATTCTTTCTTATCTGTTATTTCATAAGTTAAAAATAGTTCTCCCCAAAATTTTCCATCGGAAAAATCGGCAATAATCCATTTATGATTTAAGAGTTTTACTTTATTAATTAGTATTTTTCCTTCTGTCATAGTGGCATAAGGTACAATTGGATGATTATCACCTTCATAAACATTTAGCTTATATAATTCATCTTTTATAAACGGAATCAATTCTGAAGTGTCATAACCATCGCGTTCAAAATAACTTAAGGCTTCATCATTATTTTCTATATTAAAATATAATAAATCTAAATTCTTATCTTCTAAAGATATAATTGAATCTTTATAGACTTGTACTTTCTCTTGCGCCTTTTCTACTTTCTTTTCATAAGTTTCTAATATGCTTTTAGAATTTACATATTGAAAAACCACAAATAAGAGTGTAAAAACAAATAGATATAAAAACAGTTTTCCTTTCATGTATAATATTAATTGGTTAAAAGTTATAAATTTAGTTGCAAGTTATCGTAAGCCAAATACACGTTTTCTGGCAATGTTTGTTGTACTTCATCATGAAATCCTAATAAATGGCTTATATGCGTCAAGTATGCTTTTTTGGGCTTTACAATTTCAATAAAGGATAAAGCTTCTTCTAAATTAAAATGTGAATAGTGTGGTTTTAAGCGTAATGCATTTACCACTAGAACTTTAAGCCCTTTTAGCTTTTCAATTTCTTTCTTTTCAATAGTTTTTACATCTGTTAGATAGGCGAAATCATTAAATCTAAATCCAAACACTTGTAATGTATTATGATTTACATTTATAGGGATTACTTCCATTTCATTAAGTTTAAAAGGTAAGTTGGTAATTACATTTTCAATAACCGAAGGTGCTCCAGGATATCTGTCTTTTGTTTCAAATATATAATCAAAACGCTTATGCAATGCATTTAAAACACGTTGGTGTGCATAAATAGGTATATCTCCTTGCTTGAAAAAAAAAGGTCTTATATCATCCATTCCAATAATATGGTCTGTATGTTCATGAGTAAATAAAATGCCGTCAATTCTAGTGCAATTAGTTCTTAACATCTGATATCTAAAATCTGGACCACAATCAATAACATAAGTATAACTCTTCCACTCTACTAAAACAGAAACACGTAAACGCTTATCTTTAGGATTAGCACTTATACATACAGGATGATTACTACCAATAACTGGAATTCCCTGCGAAGTACCTGTTCCTAAAAAAGTAATTTTCATCTCCTTATTGTTACGTCCAATTTACTGGTAAATAATAGTCAAATTTAAAGTTATTTTTTTTAATAAAATGCGAAAAAAAATGGCGTTTACAAGGCTTATTACTAGGCGTTCTTTTTTTTAATTCTTTGTTAATTGTTTTATGTAAAAAATATGATAATAATCAGATTTTATATTTTAATTATATTCTATTTTTACCTAATGTTAAACTAATTTTTATAAAACATGAAAATAGGCATATTAAAGGAAACTAAAAAGCGTGAAAAACGAGTATCAATTTCACCAAATATTGCTAAGCAACTTATTGCAAAAGGATTTGAAATTTTAGTCGAAGAAGATGCAGGAATTAAATCTACATTTAAAAATGCAGATTACAGAGATATAGGAGCTGTAATTGAAAAAAGAGGTGTAGTTTTTAAAGAATCTGATGTTCTTATCAAAATTAATCCTTTTGATGACGACGATTTAAAATTGGTAACTAAAGGGCAAATTTTAATGAGTCAGTTATTCCATAAATCACATCCTGAACTTATAAAATCTATTGCTGCAAAAGGAGTAAGTGCGTTTTCAATGGATGCTATGCCTCGAATTTCTAGAGCTCAAGATATGGATGTTTTAAGCTCTCAAAGTAATCTCGCTGGTTACAAAGCAGTAATTAAAGGAGCTTATGAGATGACAAAAATATTTCCTTTAATGATGACTGCTGCTGGCACAATCACTCCTTCAAGAGTATTAGTTTATGGTGTTGGTGTAGCTGGTTTACAAGCAATTGCAACTGCTAAACGTCTAGGTGCAATTGTTGAAGCCACAGATATTAGATTAGAAACCAAAGAACAAACAGAATCTTTGGGAGCAAAATTTATATCAGTTGAGCCTAATGGAGAAGTTAACGAAGGTGTTTATGCTAAAGTTGCTTCAGAAGATTATGCAAAACGACAAAAAGAAGCTGTTAATAAATCGCTGTTCAAAGCCGATTTAGTAATAACAACTGCAATGGTACCAGGACGAAGATCCCCAGTTCTAATTACTGAAGAACAAGTGAAGCAAATGAAAAATGGTGCTGTAATAATCGATTTAGCAGCTTCACAAGGTGGTAACTGTGAATTAAGCAGAATGAATAAAGCAGTTATTAGAAATGGTGTAAAAATTATTGGCACAACCATTTCACCAGAAAGTGTTTCAACTAATGCAAGCGAATTATTTGCGAAAAATATGTACAACTTTATATTACATTTAACTGAAAATAATCAATTTAAGTGGGATCTTGAAGAAGAAATAACAGATGAAACACTAATTGTACAAGACGGAAAAATTAGACAAAACGGTAAAACTGAATAATTATGACAGAATTAATAGATTTTATTAGCAAAAATCTCCAATTAATATATATCCTAATTTTAGCGATTTTTATTGGAGTTGAAGTAATTAAGAATATTCCTGCTGTGCTCCATACACCATTAATGTCTGGAGCAAATGCATTGAGTGGAGTTGTAATAGTTGGTGCTATTTTAGTTCTACTACATGCAGACCCTAACAATATTGTGGCCTTAATTTTAGGCTCTTTAGCTATTATCTTAGGGATCATAAATGTTGTGGGTGGCTTTGCCGTTACTAACCGAATGTTACAAATGTTTAAAAAGAAAAGAAAATGAGTATCACTTTAAGTATATTATATCTAATTGCAACCATTACATTTATAATTGGTTTAAAATTATTAGGTCATCCTGAAACAGCTAAAAAAGGTAATTTAATTGCAGCTTCTGGAATGGGATTAGCCATTATTGGAACTATTTTTTTACATGAATTAGAAGTATCAAACTTTATTTATGCACTCATTGGAGGATCAATTTTATTTGGTGCAATAATAGGTTGGCTAATCGCCATAAAAGTCGAAATGACTAAAATGCCAGAACTCGTATCACTATTTAATGGGTTTGGCGGAGCAAGTGCAGCACTTATTGGTATAGTAGAATTTGGACACAACTTAGGTAACACAACACAAATCATACCAATTATTGCTGCTATTGTTATTGGTAGTATTACTTTCTCTGGAAGTATGATTGCATGGGCAAAATTAAATGGCACGATGTGGAAAGATATTAGACTTCCAAAATATAACATCATTAACAATTTGTTCTTTTTAGGATTATTAATTTTTTCTGCATTTATTGTGTGGAGTAATACAAATAGTAATCTTATAGTTTATGGATTATTACTTGCCGCATTGGTTTATGGAGTGTTGTTTGTTATACCTATTGGAGGAGCAGATATGCCAGTAGTAATCTCACTTCTTAACTCATTAACTGGTATTGCTGCAGCTATTACAGGAGTTCTTTACGGAAATATGGTAATGATAGTTGGAGGTATTCTTGTAGGATCTGCTGGACTCATATTAACTTTTGCAATGTGTGTAGCTATGAATAGGTCTCTTGCCAATGTAATTTTTGGAGCTTTTGGAGGAGATGAAACTGCTCCAGCAGAAAATGGTAAAAAAGGAGGAACTATTAGAAAAACAAATCCAAGTGATGTGGCAGTTATGATGAATTATTCAGATAAAGTTATAATCGTTCCTGGTTATGGTTTAGCTGTTGCACAAGCACAACACGTCATTCATGAATTAGAAGAACTTTTAACCAAAAAAGGTGTAGAAGTTTCCTATGCAATCCATCCAGTTGCAGGTCGAATGCCTGGACATATGAACGTTCTTCTTGCCGAAAGTAATGTGGATTATGACAAACTTATTGATATGGATGATATCAACCCACAATTTAGTAATACTGATGTTGTATTAGTTGTTGGTGCAAACGATGTTGTTAACCCAGCAGCACATAACGATCCAGCTAGTCCAATTTATGGTATGCCAATTCTTGATGTAGAAAATGCTAAGAGTATAATTATTAATAAACGTACTATGAATCCTGGTTATGCAGGCATAGAAAATGAATTGTTTTTTAACCAAAAAACATCAATGTTATTTGGAGATGCTAAAGCAACCATACAAGAATTACTATCAGAACTAAAAGGTATGCAATAATACTTGTTATTCAATTTATTTAAAAGCCACTTCGTAAAATGAAATGGCTTTTTTATTTAAATAGCTCTATAATTTTTTATACTTTTGTTATCGAAAAAAAGAGCTATGTCAGTAAAATTAAAGGGAGATAAAGAAATAAGTAAGGTTCTAACAATCAAACAGAAAGCCTTACAAATTAATCTTAACGATAACATATACGGAACTTTTGCAGAGATAGGTGCAGGTCAAGAAACTGTTCGTAATTTTTTTAGAGCTGGTGGTGCTTCAGGCACTATAGCAAAAGCAATGTCTGCTTATGATAAAGATTTTTCTGATGCTATTTATGGTCTCGAACCAGATAAACGCTATGTAACACAACCACGTTTAGAGAGAATGTTATCTCATGAAATCGACCTCATTGAAGATAGATTGAGTAGAAAGAAACATCCTGATAAATTATTCTTTTCTTATGCAAATACTGTAGCGACCATAGATTTTTCAAAAAAATTTAAAGGTCATGGTTGGCTTGGTGTTAAGTTTCAGTTAGACCCATTAGAAGGTTACAACGAAATAATTATTCATATACGTTTTAAACAAACCAATGCACAATTGCAGCAGGAAACTTTGGGTGTTTTAGGTGTAAACTTAATTTTTGGTGGATTTTATATGCATGATAGTCCAAAAGAAATTGTAAAATCATTATATGATAACATTGAAAAAGATCAGATAGAAATCGATATGATTAATTTTTCTGGTTCTAGATTTACTTATGTAGATAATCGGTTAATGAGTTTGCAATTAGTTAAAAACGGAATGACTGATGCTGTTATGTTTGGTCCTGATGGTAATAACCTATTGCCAGCACAAGAATTATACAAAAAAAATATTCTAGCTCTTAGAGGAAGTTTTAGACCAGTTACGTTGGTTAATATGGATATGTTTGAAAAAGCACAAGAACTATTTTTAAATGAAAAAACTGTCGATAAAGAGAATACTCAAATAATTTTTGAAATAACACTTGCCAACTTGCGTGCCGAAGGTGAAATTAATGAGCGAGATTTTTTAGATAGAGCAGAGTTATTGTGCTCTTTGGGACAAAATGTAATGATTACCAACTTTCAGGAATATTATAGACTGGTTGAGTATTTTTCTGAGTTTACTAAAGCGAGAATGGCATTAGCTATGGGAGTTTACAATCTAATTCAGATTTTCGACGAAAAATATTACAGACATTTAAGTGGTGGTATTTTAGAAGCTTTTGGTAAATTATTCTTTAAAGATTTAAAAGTGTACTTGTATCCTCTTAAAAATCATGAAACTGGCGAATTCTACACTAGCGAAAACCTAAAAGTTCATCCACGTATGAAAGAATTATATAAATTCTTTAAATACAACGGAAAAATGCTTGATATTAAAGACTTCAACCCAGAGATATTAGATATACTTTCGAGAGAAGTACTTAAAATGATTGTCAATAATGAAGAAGGTTGGGAAGATATGCTACCAGAAGGTATTTCAGAAATCATTAAAGACCATCGATTGTTTGGGTATTCAAGAAGGCGTTTAGCTAAAAAATCCTAATTATTTAAAAGCTGTTCTGCATGAACTTTGGTTTTAACTTTAGTTATTACCTGTTCAATCATTCCGTTTTCATCTATAGTAAAAGTAGTACGATGGATACCATTATAAGTTCGTCCCATAAATTTTTTTGGTCCCCAAACTTCAAAAGCATTAATTACAGTTTTATCTTCATCTGCTAAAAGTGGATACGGAAACTTATGCTTGTTTCTAAAATTAGTCTGTCTTTTTTCGCTATCAGCACTTACACCCAAAATGTCATATCCTAAAGATTGAAATCGCTCATAATTATCTCTTAAATCGCAAGCTTCTACAGTACATCCAGGAGTACTTGCTTTAGGATAAAAGAACAAAACAAGTTTTTTCCCTATATAATCGTTTAGAGAAATTGTATTTCCATCTTGGTCTTTAGAGGTGAAATCTGGAGCCTTATCTCCTACTTTTAATGTAGTCATATTTATTACCTTTACTTTTTTTACAAATATACAGGAATGACAAAACAAGAGAAGGTAAAATTCGTAATAAATACGCTAAACAAAATATATCCAGAAATTACTATTCCACTAGAGCATAAAAATCCTTATACATTACTTATTGCTGTTCTTCTTTCTGCGCAGAGTACAGATGTTGGTGTCAATAAAATTACACCTTTGCTTTTTGAAAGAGCAGATAACCCTTACGATATGGTTAAGTTTACTGTTGAAGAGATAAGAAGCATTATTAAACCTGTCGGTCTTTCACCAATGAAAAGCAAAGGCATTCATGGCTTATCACAAATACTAATTGATAAGTATAACGGAAAAGTCCCAAAAAGTTTTGAAGCTCTAGAATCCTTTCCAGCCGTTGGACATAAAACAGCAAGTGTAGTTATGTCACAAGCATTTGGAGTTCCTGCTTTTCCTGTAGATACACATATACACCGTTTAATGTACAGATGGAATTTAAGTAATGGTAAAAATGTTACTCAAACTGAAAAAGATGCTAAGCGGCTTTTTCCAAAAGAGATATGGAACGATTTGCACTTACAGATTATTTGGTATGGCAGAGAATATTCGCCTGCTAGAGGCTGGAATTTAGAAAAAGATATAATTACAAAAACTATTGGCAGAAAATCTGTAATAAACGAATACTATAAAAGCAAAAAGTCCTGATTTAAAAAATCAGGACTTTTTTCGCCAAAGTTTAGTTTAGAAGCGCTTCAAACTTTAAATTATTATGACTGATAACAGTTAAAGCTTGAGAATAATTCAGAAGAAAATTCACCGTTTCTTCAGTCGGTTTTAGTATTTCAAGATGTTTAGAATCTTCAATGTAAAGTTTTGCCATTAGTTAATTTTTGGGTTATTATACCAATCTAACGTAACAAAAACTTTTTTATTGTTTAATTTGTCAAAACTATATTATGTTTATCAATTACCTTTCTTAAATTAATTAAAGCATAGCGCATTCTTCCCAATGCAGTATTAATGCTTACACCAGTATTTTCAGATATTTCCTTAAAGCTCATGTCATTATACATACGCATAACTAACACTTCTTTTTGGTCTTCAGGAAGTTCTTCTATTAAGCGTTTTATATCATCTTCAACTTGACCCTTTATTAAAGATTTTTCAGCATTTAATGAAGAATCGCTTAATACAGAAAAAATGTTAAAATCACTACTATTATCAAATTTAGGCATACGATTGTTTTTTCTAAAATGGTCTATTACCAAATTATGTGCAATTCGCATAACCCAAGGCAAAAATTTACCTTCTTCATTATATTTACCTAGTTTTAGGGTTTTAATGACTTTAATAAAAGTATCCTGAAAGACATCTTCTGTAATATCTCTGTCAAAAACTTTAGAATAAATAAAACTGTAAATTTTTTGTTTGTGTCTTTTAATTAAGACCGAAAGAGAGTGTTCATCTCCATTAATGTAGTTACTAACTAAAACAGCATCTGTAATAAGCTCTTGTCTCATAATCATTACTTTTTAATGCATAGAATAAAATTTCTCTGCTTGGGGTTTATAATTTAAAAAGTAATGTTTGTAATAGGCTTAATAGTTTAGTTTAATATTTTAATAGATTTCAAATATAACAACAATCTTACTTAAAAAACAAAAAGAATCTACTTTTTTAACATAAAATTGCTTTAAAATCCATTTTTATTGCTGAATTAGAAATGGTATCTTTGCAAAATTATTCCTTTTAAAACACTTATGAATACTGACATTTCTAAGATTAACCCCAAACACAATATCCTTATAAAAGGTGCAAAATTGCATAACTTAAAAAATATTGATGTTGTAATACCAAGAAATAAGTTAGTAGTAATTACAGGATTATCAGGTTCTGGCAAGTCAAGTTTGGCATTCGACACTTTATATGCCGAAGGTCAACGACGTTATGTAGAAAGTCTTTCGAGTTATGCACGACAGTTTTTAGGACGACTTAACAAACCCAAAGTAGATTACATTAAAGGTATTGCTCCTGCCATTGCAATAGAGCAAAAGGTAAACTCTACAAATCCACGCTCAACTGTTGGTACAACTACCGAAATTTATGACTATTTAAAATTATTATTTGCCAGAATTGGTAAAACGTATTCTCCTAAATCTGGAAAACAAGTCAAAAAAGATACAGTTACAGATGTTTTAAATTATATAAAGCGTTTTACCGAAAGTGAAAAATTATTGCTCCTCGCTCCTATTCATTTAGAAAACGGACGTTCTATTAATGAGAAGCTTAAGGTTTTAACACAGCAAGGATATGCTCGTATTAAGGTAAACGATAGAGTTATTAGAATTGATGAAGTCGAGCATACTTCAGAAACAAAAGATGTGTTTCTGGTAATTGATAGAATCATTGTTCGAGATGATGAAGATTTTCATAATCGTTTAGCAGATGCCATACAAGCAGCATTTTTTGAAGGTAAAGGCGAATGCTATATCGAAACACTTTCTGGTGATAATGAATTAAGATACTTCAGCAATAAATTTGAGCTTGATGGCATAACTTTTCTTGAACCAAATATACATTTATTCAGTTTTAACAACCCTTATGGAGCCTGTTCAAAATGTGAAGGCTATGGCGATGTTATTGGTATAGACGATAATTTAGTAATTCCAAATACAGGGTTATCAGTTTATGAAAATGCTATTTTTCCGTGGAGAGGAGAAAGTATGAGTTGGTATCGCGATCAACTGGTAAACAATTCACATCAATTCGGTTTTCCAATACACAAACCCTATTTTGAACTTACAAATAGTCAAAAGCAACTCATTTGGGAAGGAAACACCTATTTTGAAGGACTAAACGATTTCTTTGCAGAATTAGAAAGCAAAGCCTATAAAATACAGAATAGAGTGATGCTTTCCCGCTATAGAGGAAAAACTAAATGTAATGTTTGTAAAGGTAAACGATTACGTCCTGAAGCTAATTTTATAAAAATTGGTAATGCTACAATTACTGATTTGGTAGAATTGCCTATTAATAAATTAGTTTCTTTTTTTAAGCAGTTAGAACTCAACGATTATGATACTAAAATTGCAAAACGCTTATTGAAGGAAATACAAACACGTCTTTCTTTTTTATCTAATGTTGGTTTAGATTATTTAACACTTAATCGAAAGTCTAACACGCTTTCAGGTGGTGAGAGTCAACGAATAAATCTTGCAACCTCTTTAGGCAGCAGCCTTGTTGGCTCTATGTATATTCTCGATGAGCCAAGTATTGGATTGCATCCTCGAGATACAGAACGTTTAATTACAGTTTTAAAATCACTACGAGATTTAGGAAATACTGTAATTGTTGTAGAGCATGATGAAGATATTATGGCAGCTTCCGACGAAATTATTGATATTGGTCCAGAAGCTGGAACTTTTGGAGGTCATGTTGTTGCTACTGGAAATTTTTCAGAGATATTAGCTTCAAACTCTTTAACAGCAAAGTATTTAAATGGAACACTTAAGATTGAAGTTCCAAAAACGAGAAGAACATCTAAATATCAAGTAACTATAATTGGAGCTCGAGAACACAACCTTAAAAATATAGATGTCACCTTCCCTCTTGAAATGCTTACATTGGTTACAGGAGTTTCTGGAAGCGGTAAAAGCACTTTAGTTAAAAACATACTCTATCCTGCTCTACTCAAAGAAATTGGAGGATATGGAGAGAACGCTGGAGAATTTACTTCAATTAATGGTGATTATAGCAATATAAGTAATATCGAGTTTGTAGATCAAAACCCTATTGGTCGCTCCTCACGTTCTAATCCTGTTACTTATATTAAGGCTTACGACGATATTAGAGCGCTTTTTTCCAAACAAAAAGTGAGTTTAATTCGTGGTTATCAACCCAAGCATTTCTCATTTAATGTAGATGGAGGACGTTGTGAAACTTGCAAAGGAGAAGGTGAGGTTACCATAGAAATGCAATTTATGGCAGATGTGCATTTAGAATGTGAAACCTGTAAAGGCAAACGGTTTAAAAAGGAAGTGCTTGAAGCTACTTTTGAAGATAAAAATATTCATGATATTTTAAGTATGACGATTGATGATGCTATTGCTTTCTTTGATGCAAATGCACAATCAAAAATCAAAAATAAATTACAGCCGTTACAAGATGTTGGCTTGGGTTATGTAACACTTGGTCAAAGCTCTTCTACCCTTTCTGGTGGTGAAGCACAGCGTATTAAACTGGCATCTTTTTTAGGTAAAGGAAACAACAAAGGCAAAACCCTTTTTATCTTTGATGAGCCTACTACTGGACTACATTTTCATGACATTAAGAAACTTTTAAAATCCTTTAATGCATTAATTGAAAAAGGACATTCTATAATCGTTATAGAACATAATTTGGAACTCATTAAATGTGCCGATTATATTATAGATTTAGGTCCAGATGGTGGCGAAAAAGGTGGCACACTTATTTTTCAAGGCACTCCCAAAGAGCTTGCTAGAAATAAGGCTTCATATACAGGGAAGTATTTGAAGGAAAAAATATAGTATATAGAAAAACAAATACTGTATTGCACAAAGTATTTGTAATTATCTTATATTTAGGATATATAAAATATATTTATAATGAAACTATTCAAAATTGTCTTAATTTCTATTTTAACAATCCATTTAGGATACTCGCAAACCAATTGTAAACCTTATGTCCCTACCGAAAAAGGTGCAACATGGGAAATTACTAACTATTCTGCAAAAGGAAAGGCTACTGGCAAAATTGCTTACGAACTTATAGATAAAGTTGAAAATGGTAATGATGTTACTTTTAAAATCAAGACTGTTACCTACGATAAAAAAGGAGAAGAAATTTATACCAATACATTCGAAGCAAAATGTATTGACGGTAAATTTGACTTCGATATGGCCTTTAAAATGGATGGTGGTGCCTTACAAGCTTATGAAAATATGGATGTGCAAGTTGATGCTTCTAAATTTGAAATTCCATCATTTGATGCTTCTGCTGGCACTAAATTAGATGATGGTTCTCTGGAAATAAAAGTCGGTTCTGGAGGTATGTCTATGTTTAAAATGACCATTTTAGTTACTGACAGAATCGTTGAAGCCAAAGAAGAGCGAAAGACTCCTGCAGGAAACTTTAATTGTATAGTATTATCTCAAAAAGTAAATACTAAAATGATGATAAAAGTACAAGGATCATCCAAAGAATGGTACGCTGAAGATGTTGGGTTGGTACGTTCAGAATCTTATAACAAAAAAGGTAAACTCATGGGGTATAGTGAGCTAACTAAATTGGAAAATTAGATGTTTAGTAAAACAAAAACGCTATTCCTAGAATAAACACAAATGCTATTGGAGCCACAAAAATTAAGTAAACAAAAGTTGTAACACAGGTCTTAAAAAAGCTTAAAAACCAACCTTGTCCATAAAAACGTTTTATGGCAAAAAACAAGTAGAAGAATGTAGATAAAATTAAAAGTGTGTCTATAGAATCTGGAACTTCCCAAATGTAATTTACACCAAGTATAATAGCAAAAACTGTAAATAAGAATGAAAAGAAATAAAAACTAAATACTAAATGATGCGAAAAAGGTCCCTTTCTATAAAAAAGTAACTTTAACAAAAACGCAAAAATTGGTAATAATATAAATAATGCTAACGGAATGGTATCGTAAAAAGATTGCAAGATACTACCTCCATCCCTACTTTTATAAAATTTGAGTATTTGCGAATAGAATTTTTTCGCAAAATAACCTGCATCATCACTCATTCCAATTTCTTTAAGTATGACTTCATCACTTGCTCCAGAAGCAATTAGTGAATCAACTTTTTTTTGACTAAAATCAAAGCTTAAGGATTTATTTATTTCATCTTGATTTGCACTATTATTTATAAGAGAATCTAATTTCTGGAGATCTTCATCATTCATACCAGTTATAATTTGTTTTTCTTTTAAGGATTCTGATAATTTTTTAATTGCTAGAGAATCAAAAACCACTGGATTAGTTAAAATACTTGTACTATCGTTAGATTTTATGTTTATTTCTTGTAGTGCTTTATCAACACTTTGTGATGCTTCTCTAACTTTAAAGGAATACAAAAAGAAAAACACCACCGAAATAAATAAATACATCTGTGCAGGATGCAAATACAATAAACGTTTACCTTGTATAAAACGTTTTGCTAAAATTCCTGGTTTAAACATTAAAGGAATAAAACTCTTAAAAAAACGAGCATCAAAAGAGAAGTAGTTACTTATGGTATTATAAAATAAAACGCCAACCGTTAGGTCTTCGTTGGTTTTTTGTCCACAATGCGGACAAAACCCAAAACCTACTTCATGCTCTTGTTCGCAATTTTTACAAGCTGTAATCTTGGTTTCCATTTTAATGTATAGTTAATCGAAAAGAATTCCTCGATGCTCTGCGTCGAGGTTTCCTCTGAAATTGTCATTCTCGCGAATCCCGATAGCTATCGGGAGGGAATCTAAATACAGAATTTCGGTTTTTGCCCATAGGCAAAATAAAACCAGCAAAACACCTCTATGTCTCTACCTAGAGAATAGTTGGTTTCAAAAAATTCTTTATTAGCACTAAATGTAAACAAAATTTGTTATGTAACAGAGTTGGTAAATTTTTATATAGATGAAGTATATGTTTTTAGCCAGATATATTCAATATTTTGGAGGTTCGCTTATCGGTTTTGTGTAAGCGTCAGTAACGGGAAAATGTTCGAGTATTTTCTGCTGACGCACTAATTTAATAAAAAGGCTGAATTTCCTAATTAGGAAATTCAGCCTTTTTTGCGTTTACAAGGTGTTGTAACACGTTTTTATTCTTCTGTTTTCTTTAGAGGCGAATGATGTTCGTGAACCATTTTCCATCCATTATCCGTCTTTACGAATAATAGTGTAATTTGGTCATTAACTACAACTAGATCTTTTCCAAATTTTAAATGAAAATCAGAATGAAAGGTTAAATTGGCTACATCACCATAAACGGCAATTTGTAAATCTTTTGCATCGAACTTTACTACTTCGGTTACAGAACCAAAAACATTTCGTTCGTGAGCTTCGTTTGCTTTATCACCATTTCTTGGTTCTCCATTTTTAAATTCGGTAAACTTTGGACTATAGGCGTGAAAGGAAATTAATTTATCGATATCACCATCTTTAATACTTTGTGCAATTGCACCAAAGGTTTCCATTACTTCTTGTTTTGCTTCTGGAAACTCATCATTTACTAAATCAATTTTAACTTCTTCTACTTCTACTTTTTGTTCTTGTTGTTTGCATCCTGTGATTAAAATTCCAAAAATCATAATCGATGCTAGTGTCAATTTTGTCTTCATAATTTTATATTTAATTGGTTATTTAATGTATAGTAAGTTACGAATATTTAAAGAAAGTACTATTTCTAATTTTTAGTTATTGAATTCTCATTCTTTTCTTCATATCTGTACAATGTTTAAGATATGGACTTTTTTATACTCAATCAAGTTGAGCACAGGATTGTCTATATCAGACGATACTGAAATAAATTCAGCACCAGTAAGCGAAGTTAGTAGATTATTAGAACTTAATCAAGAATTATTCTTACAAACAAAGTAAACTTATTAATATATTTGCTATTCGATTTTATTTTAGACATCTTATAATCAGCTAGTTTCAATACTGTATAAATTTTTGGCACGCTGTTTGGTATTACATAAGTAAGTTCAATTAAAAACATACAATTATGAAAAAGTTACTCTTTTTATTCGCAGGCATCGTCCTAACAGGTTTAACCGTAAATGCATCAAACTTTGCAAGAGCTTATGGTAATTCTTTCATATTCGTTGAGCAAGGTATTGAGTTCGCTATTTTTCCTGATGGGCAATTCGATTTTAATGTAAATCGTTATAGTCCAAATTTTGGTGTTCGTGCAAATTTTGGTAATGTAGATATTAGTTTTAATACTGGATATAATTATAATGCTTATGTGCAGTATGACGATTATGGAGCTGTGGTACAAATAGAAAATGTTCCAATATATTATGATTATTATGGTAGAATTTCACAAGCTGGAAATGTTTACATAAGATATAACAGACATGGCTATGTTAGTAGAGTTGGTGGCTTATATATACACTATAACAGATATAACAGATTTTCTTATTATACTGGTTTTATTAATATCTTCAACAGACATTATGTATATAGACCATGGCATGTGTATTATGCGATTCCATCTGTAAATTATTGTGTGGTTTACAATAGACCTTACAGACAATATTACAGACCAATAAGGCATCAATATTATACGCCATATACAAATAACTACAGACAGCATACAAGAATTAATTCTCGTAGAAATGTAGTAGCTTCTAATGGAAGACGTAGTGATAGATATATACAAAACAGAACTACTGCTAGAAGAAATAATGCAACAACTAGAAGAGGCAATACAGCACGAGAAAATAATACGGTTAGACGTAGTAATCGTGTTACGTCTTCTACAACAAATAGACGTGTTGGAAGTGATAGAGCCAATACTGTTAAAAAAAGGCGTACAGTTTCCAATAAACAGAAACCTAGAGTTACAACTCGAAATAAAAACACAAGAACAGTTAAAGGTAATACTGTACGAACGCATAAACCTCGTTCTAACTCTAAAACGAGAGTTGTTAGTAAACAGAATAAAAGAAAACCAAATACGGTTAAACAGCGTCAACAACGAAGCAATAGCAATAATAGATCTTCTCAACGCGTTGTTAGGTCAAAGCCAAATAAAAATAATAAATCTAGAACTGTACAAAGAAGCAGCAAGTCTAGGAAAAGTAGAACAAATTAATAATAATTTTTGGTTGGTTAGTTGGAAAATCTTGCAAGTAGTATGCCTCAAAGCACCTTGCAGGATTTTCTGTTTATTCCCACGAATCCCGATAGCTCCCGATAATTATCGGGACGGGAGGAATCTTATTATTTGAAACTTTATTTTTTTCTAATATACTTTTTTAAGATAGCAGTAATATCTTCCGATAGATTAAGCTTAAACACTACAAACACGTAACTTAAACTAATTAATATTGATTTTAAAGCAATATTAATAATGGGATGAAAAGAGAAGTCCCAAAAATAAAATACAGCAATCAAGATGAATATTAATACTAAAGTCTTTGCTGTATGACTTGTAAACGGTGTCATTTTAAACTTATAATATACAAAAAGGAGTTTAGCTGTATTGTACACAACTATTGAAATAAATGTAGCTAATGCAGCTCCATTTATACCATATTCTGGTATAAGCAATACATTTAATATTACTGTTAGAATTGCTAAGACAACTCCTAAAACAAGAACAACCCGATAATAATCGCTATTGAATAAAATAGCATTATTATTGCCCAAAAGGTTATCATATAGTTTTGCAAGACTGACCAAAAACACTACAAACAAAGCACCACTAAATTGAACTGGAATGATTCTATACAGCTCATTGATATTAAGAACAATACACAAGAAAATTAATCCACTAATAATAAATAAGTTGATAGAGCTTTTCTTATACAAAGTATTTAAAGCTGGTTTATCGTTATTGTTTAATAATACTGCAGTAACAGGATTCGTAATTTGATGCATCGAACGTGCTGGAACACCAATTACTGTGGCAATATAAATGGCGACACCATAGTAAGCTACCATTTCAATTTCTATAAACTGACCAATCATAAATTTATCAATCTCCAAAATAATATTAGCAACCGAACCTGCAATGATAATGAGTAATGTGTATTTAATAATTGAAGATAAGTTCGGAATTTTTCCAAATTTTAACACAGGTCGTTTTACACTAAACGCATAGAGCATCATTATAACTGCTCTAATAATATATATAATAACAACAGCATGAATAAACTGTTCGACATTTAACCATTTCATATAAATAGAAAAAAAGAGTAGCATCACTCCTATTCTATGAAAGACTTCTTTCATGAAATTGCCAAACACACTTTGCATTTGCACTTTTGCCCAAGAATAAAAAACTTCGAAATAAGAAAAACAAATTGCTGCAATAAAAATGAGCCAAACATAATCTTTTATAATTGAGTTTTCTTCTGAAAGTAAACTAGAAATAAAATCAAAAGAAAAATATCCTATTAGGCCAACTGGAACGATTACTAATAGAGGTAATAATAGCATTAGCGTTAAAAAACTATTGATACTATTTCGTGTTTTAAAAGAGGAATAAAATTTAATAATTGCATTGTGTACACCAAGCGCAAATAAAGGCATCATGATATTTGAAGTAGATAACACAAATGCTACCAAACCATGATAATCATCATCTAAAAAATGAGTGAATAAGAAGAGTATATTTATGGCACCAATACCAAATCCTAAATAAGTTATAATGGTATTTTTAAATGCTTGGTTTTGTACAATTCCCATGCTACTAAAATAGAATGTTTAGATTAATTCTGATAGTTTTTTTGTGAGTTCTTTCCTGCTGTATTGTTGTAATCCAATTGGTTGACTTTGCAAATTATTATTACTAAATGCTTTATAAGACTCTAATATTACAGCTTTTAACTTGTTGTAATCTGAATAGTTGATATAGCTTCCAGTATTGGTTTCCTTTATTATTTGCTCTACGTCTGAATCATCTGGACCTAAAGCAATAATTGGTCGATTAGATACCATATATTCAAACAGCTTTCCTGGAATGATGCTTTTAGTATCTTCCGAATCAATTTCAATTAATAATAATAATTGCGATTTTCTTTGATGCGCAATAGCTTTTTTATGTGAAACATAACCAACAAGGTTAACAAACTGAAACAAACCATGTTTTTCTAAACTCTCAAGTATCTCATTGCTTATAGTTCCAACCAAATTAAGTTGAAACTGTGATTGAAACACTTTATCATCTCTAACAATATCACTTAAAACTTTCCACAACACTTCCGGATTTCTTTCAGAAAGTAAAGACCCAATATGTGCTAAAGAGAATTTTGAATCTAATGATACATTTTCAATTTGCTCTGAATCATAGCCATTAGTAATTACAGTTATTGGCTTATTTGTAATTTTCTCAAACTCCTTTTCTGTCCTGAAACTGGTAACTATAATCTGATCTGCTTCTTGTAACACTTGCTTTTCGAGTTGTTTATGTTTTTTAAGTGAAGATTTAGTTAGTTTTAATTGTTTATGATAAGCAATACTTGTCCAAGGATCACGAAAATCGGCTAGCCATTTTACACCTAACTTTTGTTTTAATTCTAGACCAATAAGATGCAAACTGTGAGGTGGACCAGTTGTAATAATTGCTTCTATATTATTCTCAGAAATATATTTAGAAAGATATTTAACCGAAGGCTTTATCCAATTTTTACGTGCATCTGGAATAAAGAAATTTCCTCTTATATAAAGTAGCAGTTTTTCAATTAAACTCTGTTTTTTTCTTTTGGGAATAATACCTTTGCTTATAGCTTGAGAACTTTGTTTAGAAAAAACACCAGCTAAAACATATGGCTCTTTAATAGGTTGTTTTAAAATTGTAATGTCTTTCGGAATCTCGTTTACTAAACTTTCGTCTATGAGAGGATAATTAGGATTTTCCGGAATATAAACAATGGGTTCAACATTAAAATCTGGAAGATACTTTACAAACTTTAACCAACGTTGCACACCTGGACCTCCTGCTGGTGGCCAATAATACGTTATTATAAGTGCTTTTTTCTGCATATATGTCATTCCTGCGAAAACAGGAATCTTATAAATTAAGATGGGTTGACCACCTCGTCACTTCGTGACATTCCTCCTTAAAAAGGAGGAGAATTATTTTTTAATTTCTTTTTAAACTCGTAAAACAATCCTCCTAATAATAATAGTACAAGCAATATAGAACTTCCCAAAGCAATAGAACTTCCTGTTTTAATAACTTGTGGTTCGAATTTGAATTCTATAATATGATTTCCTTTAGGTATTTCCATACCTCTTAAAACATAATTTACTCTAACATGTTCTGCTTCTACTCCATCAATATAAGCTTGCCAACCTTGTCCATAATAATTTTCTGAAAAAACTGCAAAACCATCATTTGCATTGTTTGAATTATATTTAATATAATTGGGTTTGTAATCTATTAGTGTAATTGAAGCTACTGAATCTATATTTAATTTTTGATTGTATTTTTCATCATAAATCCATTTACTTTCAATAACCGCTTCCTTTTTGGTATCCAAACTATCTAAAGCCAAAATTTCTTCACTTGCTGTTTCTACAACTTTAATATCTTCAATAAACCAAACATTGCCATTGGCATCTGGATTTGTAAATGCAATAGGTTTGCCATCTTCACCTTGTCCAATAATGTATTTAGCATTCAGCATATTTAAAACTCCTAGGTGATTATTAGCAATGTAAAAATCTAACAATTCATTATATCGTCTCATTTTAGCTGCATGATAACCATTTAGCGAATTATGAAAATATGATGCTTTTGTATTTCCAGAAGTGAGATCGAACACACGAAAATATGTGGTGTCCTTCAAAATTTCCAAATCGGCTGCATTGGCTTGATATGGCTTTTTAACTTGAATTGCAGACACAAAATCGTCGTTATTTACATAACGTCTATCTACCACTACCAAATCAAAAACTATTAAAACTGCAAAAGAAATAACTACTATATTTTTAGTTAACTTCTTCTTTAAATACATCCAAATAACACCAGCAGAAAGCAACACAAGAATAAGAGTTCTTATAGTATCACTTGTAAAAAAAGCCTTTCTGTCTGCTTTTATAGCATCAACATAAGCCTGTCCATAGCCTTGAATATATCTGCCATCATTATTTCCTACAAAATCAAATAAGGAACTTCCAAAAAGTAAAAACACCATTGCTAATCCAGCTGTGATAATGGTTGTATATTTTAATGCTTTCAATTTGTCTGCTTCTTTTTCAACTTTATTAAATAATCTTACCAATCCTAAAATTCCAAGTACAGGAATACATAATTCTAATATAACTTGAATAGAACTTACTGCCCTAAATTTGTTATATAACGGAAAATAATCTATAAACAAATCAGTAATAAATTCGAATGGAAAATTTTTACCATAGGATAATATTAACGAGAATACGACTCCACCAATAATCCATTTTTTAAGCCGCCCTTTAACTAAAAATAATGCAAAAACAAATAAGAATAAAATAACGGCACCAACGTAGGCTGGTGCTTCAACAATGGGTTGATTTCCCCAATAGGTAGGCGTATGCTTTACTTCTTGTAATGCCTGAATTGCTGGCGCTCCCATTTTTCTTAAAGCTTCATAAGTATTTGAATCCTTACCCACATCCTCATAACCACCACCACCCATAAACCTAGGGATAAAGAGATTAAAACTTTCTAAAGTTCCATAACTATATTCAGTAATATATGCTTTATCCAAACCCGTAGAAATCTCTTTTTCAGAACCATCTGGATTTATCGTTAATTCACTTTGCCCTCTAGTGCTTTCTTTTACATATTCTTGCGTAGCCATAATATTTGTGGCATTTAAGCCAATAGATAAAACAACAGCAGCAACTAAAACGGCAACTGATTTAAAAAAATGAAATAACTTCTTTTTTTGATAAGCATCAATAAGATAAGCAACACCAAGAACAATAACCAACAACATTAAATAATAAGTCATCTGGAAATGGTTCGCAACAATTTCTAAAGCCAGAGCAATTGCAGTAACTAAAAAACCAATAATATATTTTCGTTGAAACGTAAGTAGAATTCCACTTAAAACCAAAGGCATATAAGCAATAGCATGTGCTTTACTATTATGACCAACACCAAGAATAATAATTAAATATGTAGAAAACCCAAAGGCTAATGCACCTAGAGCAGCCAATTTAAAATCTACTTTAAGCACTAAAAGCAAGATATAAAATCCAATAAAATACAGGAATAAATAATCGGCTGGACGTGGTAAAAATCGTAACGCCAAATCCAATTTTTTAATGTAGTTATGCGGATAATGTGCACCAAGTTGATAGGTTGGCATTCCTCCAAAAGCACTATTTGTCCAATAGGTTTCTTCACCAGTTTGTGCTCTAAAGTCGTTTTGCTGTTTTGCCATTCCAATATATTGCATAATATCACTCTGGAAGATTTGTTTCCCTTTTAAAACAGGGTTAAAATAAGCCAATGAAAGAATTACGAAACCTGCTAAAACTAACAGATGAGGAAGCATTTTTTTTAATGAAAATTGCATGTAAAGATTTTAAAACAATGAATGTGAAAAATAAACATATTTTTTGAAAATAAGCTAAATTGAAATTGAAATTACTCAAAAGAAACATTTAGTATTAAGATTTCCGTCTTCACGGAAATGATAAATAAAAGTTATTCGATTTCTTCGTAATCTACATATTCGCCAACATCTTTATTTGAAGCTTTGTTTTGTTTAGGGGCTTTATCTATAGATATCTCTCCTTCTTTTTGTTTAGGTTGTTGTTGTTTTTGGTGCTGATTAAATTGTTGCCCAAATCGCTTCCCAGCTTTCTTTGCAACGTAGCGCATTAATAATGGAGCAAATAATCTTGATAAGACTTTTACGCCATAGTAAACCAACAATATTATTAAAATAGTTTTTAATAAACCCATAAAGAAAGCAAATTAATGCATGAAAAATATTCTTCAAAAATACAATTCTTACTACTTAAAAAACGTTTAAAGACCATAAAAAATTATTAAAATATTTATATTTGATGAATAACAAATTAAAAATGAAACATCCATGATTAAAATTTTGTCTCTTAAGAGAATGATATTTTGGATGTTCCATGCTACCATTGAAAAACAATAACTATTTCCAAATGAAATCTATCAAACCCTATTTATTACTTTTTACTTGCCTTATTTTTTCTACAAACGCTTTTAGCCAATATACCGAAGTTATTAATTCTAACCGTCCAGGAGTATCTAGCAGTGCGTTTTCAATTGGCACAAATGTTATACAATTAGAACTTGGTCCTTATATTCTCAAAGAAGAACATACACCTCTTAAATATGAAGTGTTAGGTTTTGGTGTAGATTTTGCTGTACGTTCTGGTTTGCTTTTAGAACAACTTGAAATTAATTTAGAAGGCACTTACCAGAACGACACATTCACAGATAATCGGTCTGCTATTTCTAGCGAAAATAAACGTAGTAATTTTAAATCCTTCACACTGGGAGCAAAATATTTGGTTTTTGATCCCTACAAAAATGCTGAAGAAGACAAACCCAATTTATACAGTTGGAAAGCTAATCGTGGTTTTAAATGGAAATCGTTAATTCCTGCTGTAGCTGTTTATGCAGGCGTAAATTATGACACAAAAAACAATCCATACATTGCTCCAGGAGTTGAAGGCATAAGTCCAAAAGTTATGATTGCCACACAAAATAATTTTGCTGGAGGTTGGGTATTTGTGATGAATTTAATAAAAGACAGAATAGGTTCAGATCAATCTGATTTTCAATATATACTTACCTTAACACACTCTTTTAATCCTAAATGGGTAGTTTTTGGAGAAGCACAAGGGATTAAAAGTGATTTTTATTCAGATAATTTATTTAGATTTGGAGGCGCTTATTTAATGAGCAAAGATTTTCAATTTGACACTGCATTAACCTTTAACACAAAAGATACACCATCCGTTTTTAGTGTAAATTTTGGTGCTTCTTACCGTTTCGATTTTCATCAAGATAAAGAGATTGATAATAATAGCTCTGCAAAAGATGAACGCAGACGAAAATCAAGAGGGCAAAAAAAGAAGAAAAAATCTAAAAGGAAGCAACAAAATTTTAATGAAGATGATGGCGGTTTAATGTAGAATTTATGATTACAATAAAAGAAGTACATTCTAAAAAAGAATTAAAAGCGTTTGTAAAATTTCCATTTTCACTTTATAAAGGTTCTAAATATTGGGTTCCTCCAATAATAAGTCAGGAAATTAAAACTTTCAACAAGAAGATTAATCCTGTATTTAATGATGCAGATGCCAAACTTTTTTTAGCGTATAAAGACAATAAAATTGTTGGTCGTGTTGCAGCCATAATAAACTGGCTAGAAGTAAAAGGTCAAGATCTAAAAAAAATGAGATTTGGTTGGTTTGATGTTATAGATGATGTTAATGTTAGCAAAGCATTATTAAAAAAAGTACATGACATTGGTAAAGAGAATCAATTAGAGTACATGGAAGGTCCTGTAGGGTTTTCCAATCTTGATAAGGTTGGAGTACTTACTCATGGATTTGATTATATTGGTACTATGATTACTTGGTATAATCATCCTTATTTTGCTTCTCATTTTGAACAACTTGGGTTTAAAGTTGAGAAGGAATACTTAGAACATAAACATGAGTTCAAAAATATTATTTTAGCTAATTTTTCTAGAGTACAAGAAGTTATAAAAAAACGTTATGGGCTGAAAGCATTATATTTTAGTAAAACTAAAGAAGTTATGCCTTATGCTGATAAAATGTTTGATTTATTTAATAAAACATATTCAGTATTATCATCATTTGTTGAAATTAATACAGTTCAGCAAGAGTATTTTAAAAAGAAATTTTTGGGGTTTATTAATCCTGAATACATAAAATTTGTTGTCAATAAAAATGATGAATTAGTAGCTTTTGGTATTGCAATGCCATCTTATGCTGAAGCCTTACAAAAAATGAATGGTAAGTTATTCCCTTTTGGAATTAAACATTTATTACACGCAAAAAAACATTCTAATAAAATTACACTCTATTTAATAGGTGTACATCCAAAATATCAAAATAAAGGTGTACACGCTATTGTTTTTAATGAGTTTTACAAAACTTTTGATAAAAAAAAGATTGTTGAATTAGTAAGAACACCTGAACTAGCCGATAATTTAGCCATTCATCAACTCTGGAAAAATTTCAAACCATTAACTCACAAAAAACGCTGTACATTTAGGAAAGAAATATGAGTCGTCCTAAAATTTTGGAACATCATAATCCTACTAAAAGAAAGTTTGATAAAGATACTCTGGGACCTGCTTTTCATGAAAAAAAAGATAAGAACAAAAAGGAAAATTTAGGAGGTTCGTATAAATTTAAAATTGCTGCAAAGTATAAGAAGCCTAAAACTCGAGGCGATAAAAACTATAACAAGCGGAATAAGAGGAAATAGTTATCTATCCAAAAGCTCATCATCAATTAATTTGGTGACTCTTTCAATCTCATTTAAGGCTTTATTATAAGTTCTGTCCTTTTCCTCCATAATCTGCAAGAGTATTACTATAAGGTTTTGAAATTCATAATTAAAAACTTTATCTGGCTTTTTAATTACTTTGGTACTATAATTTAAAACAAGACCTGTTGCTAATACTACATGATTCATCATAGCATCATAATGAATGTTTTCCATTCTATTAACATAATTATATATTTCTTCCAACTCTCGAATGCCATTAACTATTTCATGGTTGTGAAGTAATTTAATTTGTCCACTATTGACCATGGTTTCGTATATGTTGCCATGCTTATCAAAGTCTGAATAATTGGTAAGATCACGAACTATAGTTCCGAGTGTATCTAATTTACTTCGGTCATTGGCTTCAATAATTTCATTGGCGTACTTAAATAAAGTCATAAAATAATTGTTATAATTTCTTTGCCCTTCAATTAA
>Ga0164320_10000080_pt1 | contig 25534 bp, 19 predicted proteins | sample GuaBasSediGuay11_FD_113736 | JGI IMG/M metagenome (GOLD analysis project Ga0164320, IMG submission 113736) | Subseafloor sediment microbial communities from Guaymas Basin, Gulf of California, Mexico - Guay11, Core 4567-28, 0-3 cm | ecosystem: Environmental > Aquatic > Marine > Hydrothermal...
CCGATGAGTATAATTGCCGCTCTTTTCAAGGAGACCCGATTATGCGACCCAGTGCCCGTTCCGCGGACGAGTTAAGACCGATCAACATTACCCGAAACTATATCAAGCATGCCGATGGATCGGTGTTGATCGAATGCGGTGACACGCGCGTCATCTGCACTGCCTCGGTCGACAACTCGGTGCCGGGATTTCTGCGCGGCAAGGGGCGCGGCTGGGTCACCGCCGAATACGGGATGCTGCCGCGCTCGACCGGTAGTCGCATGCGCCGCGAGGCAAACGTCGGCAAGCAGGGTGGGCGCACTCTCGAAATTCAGCGCCTGATCGGGCGCGCGCTGCGCGCCAGCATCGATACCGACAAGCTCGGCGAACGCACCATCACCATCGATTGCGACGTGATCCAGGCTGACGGTGGCACGCGCACAGCATCGATATCGGGCGCCTGGGTGGCGCTGTCGGACGCCGTCGAGGGCCTGATCGGCAAGGGCGATCTCAAACAGAACCCGATCGAGTGCCAGGTCGCCGCGATCTCGGTTGGAATTTACCAGGGCGAAGCGGTGCTCGACCTGGATTATGTCGAAGACTCGGCCGCGGACACCGATATGAATATCGTCATGAACAATTCGGGCGGTTTCATCGAGGTCCAGGGTACCGCCGAAGCGGCGGCGTTCTCGGAGCAGGAATTGAGCAGCATGCTCGCATTGGCGCGCAACGGCATTACCCGTATTTTCGAAATCCAGGCGACCGCATGAAACGACTGGTGCTGGCATCGGGCAATCCCGGCAAGTTGCGCGAATTGTCGGTAATACTCGCCGAACTCGGGTATGAACTGCATGCGCAGTCCGAGTTCGGTGTGCCAGAGGTAGCGGAAACCGGAACCACCTTCGTCGAAAATGCCATCATCAAGGCGCGTCACGCCGCCGATCTAACCGGCTTGCCAGCGCTGGCCGACGATTCCGGTATCGAGGTTGACGCGCTCGACGGCGCGCCCGGCGTATACAGTGCCCGTTTCGCCGGCGCCGACGCCGACGATGCCGCGAACAACGCGTTGTTGGTGGAAAAAATGCGACAATTGCCGGCAGCGGAACGCGGCGCGCGCTACCGTGCGGTTATCGTGCTGATGCGTCACGCTACCGATCCCTCACCCTTGATCTGCGAGGGTAGCTGGCAGGGAATCATCCAGCTGGAGCCCGCCGGCGATGGTGGTTTCGGTTACGATCCCCATTTTTTTCTACCCGAGCTGGGATGCACCAGCGCGCAACTCGGCGCCGCCGATAAGAACCGGCTGAGCCACCGCGGCATGGCGCTCGCCGCATTGAAACAAAAGCTCCAGCACCCGGGTGTTTAGCAGCAACCCCCCTCTCGGGCTTTACATTCACCTGCCATGGTGTGAAAAGAAATGCCCCTATTGCGATTTTAATTCGCACCAGGCAGACACGATCCCGCAACAGGCCTATGTCGACGCACTGCTCGACGACCTTGCACAGGACTTGCCGCTGATCTGGGGCCGACGCATCGAGTCGATTTTTATCGGCGGCGGAACGCCTTCGTTGTTTTCGGCCGAGTCCATCGATCGACTTTTCTCAGGCCTGCGTTCGCTGGTCAACTTCGCGCCGGCGATCGAGATTACCATGGAGTCCAACCCCGGCAGCGCCGACGCCGCCAACTATCGCGGCTACCGCGAAGCCGGCGTCAATCGCCTTTCCATCGGCATTCAGAGCTTCGACGATGAACAGCTGGCAACCCTGGGTCGGGTCCACAGTAGCGCACAGGCGGAGCAGGCCTTTGCGCTGGCGCGCGCCGCCGGCTTTGACAACATCAACCTCGACCTCATGTTCGCCTTACCCGGGCAAAGCCTGGGTGATGCGCACAGCGACCTGTCTCGAGCGCTCGCGCTTGCCCCGGAGCATCTATCGCACTACCAGTTGACGATCGAACCGAACACGCTGTTCCATCATCGCAGGCCACCCGACCTGCCCGATGATGACCACTGCTGGGAGCAACAACAGGCCTGCCAGGACCTGCTGGTCGTGCACGGCTACCGCCAGTACGAGGTTTCCGCCTATTGCCTCGATAAGCGCGAATCACGCCACAACCTGAATTACTGGCATTTCGGCGACTACCTCGGCATCGGCGCCGGCGCACATGGCAAGATAACGCTGGGCGGTGAAAACCGGGTGTTGCGCCGGGTACGCCAGCGTCAACCGCGCGCCTATCTCGAACAAAGCGGCCATGCCCGCATTACCAGCGAGGTCGAACTCGACCAGTCCGACCTGTGTTTCGAGTTCATGTTGAACGCCTTGCGGCTCAAACATGGCTTCGACACCCGCTTGTTTCACGACAACACCGGGCTTTCGTTAAATATCCTGTTACCCACGCTGAAACTCGCCTGCGATAAGGGATTGCTCGAATTCAATGGCAAAAGAATCACGCCTACGGAGCTTGGCTTTTGTCATTTAAACGACCTCCAGGAACTATTTTTACAGCCCCGACCTGCCGTAAAAAAGCCCATTTTTGAATCTTCGGTAAAAAATTATTCACAACCGAGATATGACCGCTAAAAATGTCAAGCATTTTTTGATGGATTTTCCCCGGAAAACATCAGATTCTTTAAGTTATTGATTTATAAAGTATTTTTAAGTTGGTTAAAAAATGACACATCTAACGTAAAGCGAGGTTTCTACAGGCTTTGCGTAAATCGAAACAAGGTTATGCACAGGCTTATCCACAGAAATTGTGGATAAAATATTGCGCATCGTCGAGTCAACGTTTTATAAAATTATACTCACAAAGTACTTTAACTGTGACGTCTAAACTGACTCCGCCATATCGCGGGAAAGGGCCAAAAAAAACTTGCACTTTGGCCGCTAAAAGGTCAAAATTCGCGCCCTTTAGCGACTTGCCCGATAGCAGCTGCCTCATGAAACAAGAAATTCACCCAGAATACAGAGACGTCGTGTTCCAGGACATCTCCTCCGATTTCGCGATCCTGACGAAATCGACGGTATCCACTCGTGAAACCATCAAGTGGGAAGACGGTAACGAATACCCGTTACTGAAACTCGAGATCTCGAGCCAGTCACACCCGTTTTATACCGGCAAGCAGCACATCCTGCAAACCGCCAAGCAGGTCGACAAGTTCCGTCAACGCTACGGCAAGTAAGCAGCGCCTGCTTAGCTGTCCATGAATTCGAAAAGGGTGCCCAGGCACCCTTTTTTTCGCCTTGAATTAGGCGCTTTTGCATCCAATAATCCATCTATGAGATTTATAAGCCTGCTGCTGTTGATTTCGAGCCTGGCGCTCGGCGCCTGCGCGACCAACCCGGTCACCGGGGAGAGCGATTTTGCGCTGGTTTCAGAAGACCAGGAAATTGAGCAGGGCCGCGAATACCACCCGCAAATTATCAAGACTTACGGCGTCTACGACGATGCCAGGTTACAAGAGTATGTTAACCGCATCGGTCAGGAGCTGGCCGCCAAAAGCCACCGCGCGCATTTGCAGTTTCACTTCACGGTTCTCGACTCGGAGGAGATCAATGCCTTTGCGTTGCCCGGAGGTTACATCTACGTCACGCGCGGCATCATGGCTTACCTCGATTCCGAGGCCGAACTGGCGGGTGTCCTCGGGCATGAAATAGGTCATGTCACCGCACGCCACTCGGTGCGCCAGCAGGCGGGACAGTTTGCGTCGGACCTGGTAAGCGTACTGATTTCCGCCACTACCGGCCAGTCGTCCCTCGGCAACCTGAGCCAGCAGCTCAGCACCGGGCTGATTCGCGGTTATGGGCGCGAACACGAACTGGAAGCTGATCAACTCGGCGCCGAGTATCTGCATGAGACAAATTACGACCCCGAAAACATGCTCGAGGTTATCGGTGTTCTCAAGGACCAGGAGGTCTACGAGAAGCAACTGGCAAAAACCGAGAATCGCCAGGCGAACATTTACCACGGCGTTTATTCAACCCACCCCCGAAACGACGACCGACTCAAAACAGTGGTTCGCTCTGCTAAGAAATTTTCCTCTGACCAGTATCGCGACAACAATCAGCAGGGTTACCACGATCGCATCGATGGCATGGTCTGGGGTTCCAGCCTGAACCAGGGAGTGGTCGTCAAAAACCGCTTCGCACACCCCGATCTCGCCCTCTCGCTGCAACTGCCGAAGGGCTGGAAGGTTAACAACAACCCTCAGTTTCTGCAGGCGCGCAATCCCAAAAACGGGGCCTTGGCACAGATCGGCGTCATCGCGCGCAACAAAGATGAGTCCGCCGCCGATGCCCTGAAACGCCTGGGTAAGGACAGCGAACTCGAGACGCAGGCCACCGACTATGGCGCCACCGCAATCACCCGCGTCAGTTCACCCGATGGCAAGTCCCAACCCGCCCGGGTCAGCGCGATCATCCTCGAGGATGACGCCCTGCTGACGCTGCTCGGAACCGCGGACAAGAAGCACTTCAAGGAAACCGATGCCAGGCTTCTCGAAATCAACGACAGCTTTGAGCGCCTGGATGCGGCACAGGTGGCGGCCATAAGAGCGCCCCGGCTACGCATCATCCCTCGCACCGATCAGAGCTTTGGCTCGCTGGCGCGCGATAGCGCGCTCGAATACGATGCAGCAAACAGACTGCGCCTGCTCAATCGCTCCTTCCCTTCGGGGAAAATCAGCGAACTGAAAACGCTGAAAACGGTGACTCTAGATGATTAACCGGCTGGCGCGATTTCAGGCCAGGCCGGGAATCCCGGTTCTGGCGGTAATACTGTTGCTCGCCTGCGCCAACGCCGGCGCCTCGGAGATAGCCGATTCGGTCTGCGGCAGAATTTCCGACAAGCTCGCCAGCGTCAACTACCGCGAATGCACCCGGCTGGACATGAAGCTGAGCGGTCATATCTCGGTCCAGGGCGTTCCTCTGCTGATCAAGGAATATCCGCCGTTAGCGAGCCGTCAACCGCAGGCGCGCATACTGCTGGTGGGTGGCACGCACGGCGACGAACTCGCCTCGATCAGCATCGTGTTCAAATGGATGCACACGCTGGAAAAACATCATTCCGGATTATTTCACTGGCGTATCAACCCGTTGATGAATCCTGATGGCGCGCTGCAACCCAGGCATCGCCGCACCAACGCTAGCGGCGTCGATCTGAACCGCAACTTTGACACGCCCGACAGCCAGTATGGCGCGGCGCTGGAATACTGGAAGAAAAAAACCTGGGAGAACGCGCGTCGCTATCCTGGCCCCTACCCGCTCAGTGAGCCCGAGACCAACTGGTTGTACCAGGAGATCAGGGATTTCCAGCCGGACGTGGTTGTCGCCGTGCATGCGCCCTACTCGCTGGTCGACTACGATGCGCCCGACCGTAACAACGCGCCCCGGAAGATCGGCTATCTGCATAAAAACCTGATGGGGACTTACCCCGGATCACTCGGCAACTATGCCGGGATCTACCTGGGCGTCCCGGTCGTGACCCTGGAACTACCGCATGCCGGAATCATGCCCACCAAACGCCAGATCAGTCACCTGTGGACGGACCTGGTGCGCTGGCTGATACGCAACACCTAGCCCGCATCTCTCACCAGGATGCCGGGCCCTCGCTTGTTCCACGCTTGATGGCCCCTGTCACAAGCGCCCAATATATGCGATATTTGCGTTATTCACCTGCTACAGAGACGAAAGCGTGTCCAGTTATCCTTACACCCGCAAACGGCGCATGCGCCGTGACGACTTTTCCAGGCGCCTGATGCGTGAGCATCGCCTTGACGCCAGCGATTTCATTTACCCGATGTTCATACTCGACGGCGAGCAACGCCGCGAAGCGGTCGAATCGATGCCCGATGTCGAGCGTGTCAGCATCGACCTGCTGCTCGAACAGGCACAGGAACTCGTTGAACTGGGGATACCTGCGATCGCACTGTTCCCGGTCGTCGATGCATCCGGCAAGAGCGACAGTGCCGACGAAGCCTGGAACCCGGATGGCCTGATGCAACGCGCCGTGCGCGCCGTCAAGTCGGCCCAGCCTGGCCTTGGCGTGATTACCGACGTGGCCCTCGACCCCTACACCAGTCACGGTCAGGACGGCCTGCTGGATGAAGACGGTTACGTCACCAACGACGCGACTATCGAGGTGCTGGTCAAGCAGGCTCTATCGCATGCCGAGGCCGGGGCCGACGTCGTCGCGCCCTCGGACATGATGGATGGCCGCATCGGCATGATTCGCGAAGCCCTGGAATCGAGCGGCTACCTGAACACCCGCATCCTCGCCTACGCGGCCAAGTACGCGTCGAGCTTCTACGGACCTTTTCGTGACGCGGTCGGATCCGCCGCCAACCTGGCGGGCGGCGACAAATACAGCTACCAGATGGATCCGGCCAACAGCAACGAAGCCCTGCACGAAGTGGCGATGGACATAGACGAGGGTGCCGACATGATCATGATCAAACCCGGTCTGCCCTACCTCGACATCGTGCGGCGGGTGAGCGAAGAACTGCAATTCCCGACCTTTGTCTACCAGGTTAGTGGTGAGTACGCGATGTTAAAAGCCGCTGGACAGAATGGCTGGATAGACGAACGGGCCTGCGTACTCGAAGCCCTGCTGTCGATCAAGCGCGCTGGCGCCAACGGCATACTGACCTATTACGCAAAAGCCGCGGCTGCCTGGCTGCAGGAAAAGTAGTGTCGGCGGACGGCGAGGTCGATCGCTATGCGGTGGTCGGCAATCCGGTGGCGCACAGCCTGTCACCGAAAATCCACACCGAGTTTGCGCGCCAGACCGCGCAACAGCTCAGTTACGAGGCCATCGAACTGGCCAGCGACGCCTTCGCCGCCGGCATCGCCGAGCTGCAGCAGCGGGGCTTCCGCGGTCTCAACGTCACGGTGCCTTTCAAGCGCGAGGCCTGGGAACTCTGTCATTCGTTAAGCGACCGCGCCAAAATCGCCGGCGCCGTCAACACCCTGAGTTTGCAGGCGGATGGCTCGATCCACGGCGATAACACCGATGGCGTGGGCCTGGTTCGAGACCTGATCGACAATTTGAAAATAAAGATCCAGGGCCAAAATGTGCTGCTGTTAGGCGCCGGGGGAGCGGTACGTGGTGTGCTCGAGCCACTGCTGGCGCTGTCTCCCGCCCAATTGACCATCGCCAATCGCAACCTCGACAGGGCAAACGCGCTGGCTCGCGATTTCACAAGTTCCGGTAAGATTGAAGTGCTTGCCTATACTCGATTACCAAGCGAGGGTTATAACTTGATAATAAACGCGACCGCGGCCGGGCTCAGCCACCAGCTTCCACCGATTCCCGCATCACTACTGGACCCTGCGGGCGTTTGTTACGACATGATGTATGACATAAACAAGGCAACCGATTTCGTCGAATGGTCAGTTTCACAGGGCGTGAAACAAAGCTTCGACGGGCTCGGCATGCTGGTCGAACAGGCCGCCGAAGCCTTTTTCCTGTGGCGCGGGGTGCGCCCGCATACCGGCGAATTAATGCGCATGCTCAGGACGGCATGACACAGGCAGGAATCGATCAACTCCCGCAATCAGGCAAACAGGATTATAATCGCCAGTACGCCCCCGCTACCCGAGAACTACCCTGAACAAGCAAAAAAAATTTAAAAAGACCAAGCTTATCGCCCCCATCGGCCCCGCCTGTGATTCCACGCCACGTTTAAAGGCGATGATCGAGGCCGGCATGAACGTGGCCAGGCTCAACATGTCGCACGGCGACGAGGCATCCCACACCGAAATCGTCGCCAGAATTCGCGAAGCCACGGTCGCCTGCGGCGCCACCGTCGCGATTATGGTCGACACCCGCGGACGCGAAATACGCGGCGGCAGGGTCGAGAATGATCAGGTGCTGCTGAAGGCCGAGCAACGTTTCACGCTGTACGCTGACGAGCGCGTCGGCGACGAAACCGGGATATCCATTTCGCTGCAAAGCCTGGATAAGCACGCACGGCCAGGACACCGGGTACTGGTCGACGACGGGCAGATCGAACTGCGCGTCGAGGCGGTCGAGCCGGGTCAGGTTCATTGCCGCGTCGAAACCGGGGGCGTACTGCACAACAACAAGGGGGTCAACCTGCCGGATACGGCGGTAGCGCTCGACGACATCGATTACGACAGCAGCCGCGAACTGAAATTCGCGGTTGCGCAGCGCGTCGACTACATCGCGGCGTCTTTCGTGCGCAATGCGCAGGAAGTGCGTCGTATCGCCGAGCAGCTCCGCGATCTCGGCGCAGAAATTCCGATCATCGCCAAGATCGAGAACCGCGAGGGTGTCGATAACATCGAGGAGATCATTGAAGCCGCCAACGGCATCATGGTGGCGCGCGGCGACCTCGGCGTGGAATTGAGCATAGGCGAAGGCCCGACGATCCAGAAGCGTATCATTCGCGCGACCGTCGCCAACGGCAAACCTGTGATCACCGCCACGCAGATGCTCGATTCCATGGAACGCAATCCGAGGCCGACCCGCGCGGAAGCCAGCGACGTCGCCAACGCCATATTCGACGGTAGCTCGGCGGTCATGCTGTCCGGCGAAACGGCCTCCGGCTCACGCCCGGTCGAAGCGGTCAGGACCATGGTCAAGCTCGCGCTCGAGGCCGAACGAAGCCTGCGCGAGTTCGGGACGCTGCAGCAGATCAAGCCGCATCCGTCCAATGACGTTACCGAAGCAGTGGCGCAGGCCGCGATCACGATGTCGAATCATCTGAACTCGGCGGCGATCATCGTCATGACCGGGACCGGCTTTTCCGCGCGCCTGGTGTCGAAGTATCGACCGGATTGCCCGATTATCGCGATTACTTTCACCCATGAACTGGTGCAGCGCCTCGCGCTGAGCTGGGGTATTTACGGCTTTCACTACACCGGCGCCGACACCGACGAAGATCGCCTGGCCTTCGCGATCGACACCGCCAAGCGACGCGGTCAGGTGGAATCCGGCGATGTGGTGATACTGATCACCGGCCCGTCCCGCCAGGCCGGCAGCACCAACATGATACGGGCGCTGACGGTCGACTGATCGATCCGCTAGTAGAAGTAAAGGGACCGGTGAGATATGCGGGCTAGATCAAGAAGGGCAGATTCGCGCCGACGTACCCGAGAACCATAACGGTAACGAGGATAAAGTCTGACATCGGGAAACTCCTATAAGTGAGTATTGGTTGAGATGACAGGAATTATAGACTTGATTTTTACTCAATAAAAACGATATATTTTCAATATCTATTCAAATTTTACTCAACTTATGAACTTCACTCAGCTCCGCAGCCTGGTCGCCATCGCCGATGCCGGCGGATTTTCCAGCGCCGCGGATAACCTCTATGTCACGCCGTCGGCGATCAGCCACCAGATGCGCGAGCTCGAAGCGGAACTCGGCACCGCCCTCTTCGACCGCGCTTCACGCCCACCCCGGCTCAACGCGCATGGCCACGCCGTGGTCGAACGCGGGCGCGACCTGCTTGAGCGCTTCGACCTGCTGGTCGAGCTGGCCAGGTCCCCGGGCGAAATCGGTGGGCGGTTGATGCTGGGTTGCGTCAGCGGAGTTTCCAGCGACCTGGTTCCGCGCGCGCTCGCCAATCTGCACGCGTCACATGCATCGGTCCAGGTCAGCATCGAGGAGGGCCTTTCCGAATCGCTCGCCATCCGCGTGCGTAAACGCGAACTCGATGCGGCTATCATTACCGAATTACCCGACGACGATCCTGAATTGAGATCGTTGCTGCTTACCGAGGAAGCGATGATGGTCGTCGCCCCGCCCGATTGTCGCTTGAGCGACTGGCGTGAAGTCCTCACAACCTACCCCTTCATCCGCCTGAACCGCAATGCCGGCATGGGCAAGATTATCGACCGCGCCCTGCGCGACAATCGCCTGCAGGTCAACGAAGTCATGGAACTGGATTCGTCGGAAACCGTCGTCGGCATGGTGCGTGCCGGCATCGGCGCCGGGGTGATTCCGGCCGGGCGGTTGCGCCGTGTACCAGCCGGCGACGTGGCGGCGCTACCCTTCGGCGAGCCGCCGATTCATCGGCGTGTGGTGCTGGTCGAGCGACGCAACAATCCGCGTTCGGATCTGTCGCAGCTGGTATACGACGCGATCAGGCAAGTGACGACCGAGCCTTCCTGAAACACCAGGTAACCCAGGCGATACAATTGGCGTGCCCCTGGAACCTGGATCACGGCTAAGTGGACCGCATGCGGTCCGGGATGGCGGGGGCTAGCCGCGCATGCGCTCACCGGTTGGGTCGTAGAGCGGTTGCGCGACGACCTTCGCGGGGCACATCTCGCCGTTGATTTCGACTTCGAGGGCGGTACCGTCGGCGGCGAGGTCGGCCGGTACGTAGCCAAGCGCCATCGACTTGCCGACGTGGTGGGCGTAGCCGCCCGAGGTGACGTAGCCGACGCATTCGCCGTCTTCGAGGATGGCTTCGTCGTTGCAGACGTCTATGCCGTCGGTGTCGATAGTCATGGTCACCAGTTTGATGGTCGGCTCTGCATCGCGTTCAGCGAGCGCGGCTTGCTTACCGATGAAGTCCTTGTCCCAGTCGATGAAGATATCCAGGCCCGATTGCGCGGCGGTGAAATCCGGGCGGAAGTCGAGCGTCCACGCGCCCCAGTTCTTCTCCAGGCGCATGCTCATCAGCGCGCGCAGACCGTAGTGCATGAGACCGAGTCCCTCGCCGGCTTCGAGGATCGACTCGTAGAGCTTCAACTGGTACTCGGGCTCGACGTAGATTTCGTAGCCTAGCTCACCCGAGAACGACAGGCGCGTCAGGATCGCCGGCACGGCGCCGACGAATGTGCGCCGGATATCGCGGAACTTGAGACCCTCGCTGGATACATCGTCGCGGCAGATACGCGCCAGCAGTTCGCGCGCGTTCGGACCGGACAGGCCGATGCCGTGGTGGCGCCGCGACTCGTTGACATAGCTGACGTCATAGCCGTCGAGGTGGGACTCGAACCAGCGGCGGTGCATTTCCTGCGCCGCACCGGAGCCGAAGATCATAAACTCCTGTTCACCCAGGCAGGCAATCGTCAGGTCGCCGTAGAGCTTTCCCTTCGGCGTCAGCATCGGGCTTAAGCTTATACGCCCGGGTTGCGGCACCCGGCCCGCCATGACGTGATCGAGGAATTTACGCGCATCCGGGCCTTTGATCGCGTGTTTGGCAAAGTTCGCTATCTCGGTGAGCCCAACGGCCTCACGCACGGCCTTTACCTCGGTTGCCACATAATTGTGCGCGCGCGAGCGCCTGAAGGTCGGTTCCTCGTGTGCATCGTCGGGGCCATTGGCAAACCAGAGCGCGGCTTCGAGGCCGAAACCATCGCCCCAGACCGCGCCCCTTGCAGTCAGGCGGTCGTAGAGTGCGGTCGTGCGTTGACAGCGGCCCCTGGGCAGAGTTTCGTTGGGGAAGGTCATAACGAAGCGTCGCTCGTAGTTCTCCGACGACTTGATCGTGCCCCACTCAGGTGATGCGTAATCGCCGAAACGTGCAATATCCATCGCCCAGACGTCTACTTCGGGCTCACCTTCGATCATCCATTCGGCGAGGCATTTACCGACACCCCCGGCCTGACAGAAACCGGCCATGACGCCGACTGCGGCCCAGTAGTTGCGCATTCCCGGCACTGGCCCGATCATCGGATTGCCGTCAGGGCCGAAGGTAAACGGTCCATTGATCATGTCCTTGATACCGGCATCAGCAAGCGCGGGTATACGCTCGAACCCGAGCTCGAGGCGCTCGGCGATGTGATCGAGTTGCGGCTCTAGCAGCTCATGCCCAAAATTCTGCGGCGTACCCTGAACCGACCAGGGCGTTGCCACCGGTTCATAGGTGCCAAGCAACATCCCCTGGCCTTCCTGGCGGAAGTACATATTCCCTTCATAATCGATCCCGGCCGGCAGGCGCTCTTCACGTTCTGCGATCTGTGGAATCGTTTCGGTTATCAGGTAATGGTGCTCCATCGGCTGTACCGGCAGATTCAGTCCCGACAGCTGTCCGACTTCGCGCGCCCACAGCCCGCCCGCGTTGACGATGTGTTCGGCATGAATAGTCCCGTTCGCGGTCACCACATCCCAGCTGCCGTCTGCGCGCTGGTTGGTTTCGATAACTGCAGCGTGGGTGTGGTAGCTGGCGCCGAGTTTCTTCGCCGCCTTGGCGTAGGCATAGGTCACGCCGGAAGGATCGATGTCGCCGTCGAGCGGGTCCCACAGCGCGGCAATATAGCGCTTCGGATCAATCAGCGGATGCAGACGCGCCACCTCTTCGAGCGATATGAATTCCTGGTCGAGTCCCATGTAACGCGCTTTGGAGCGCTCGCGCTTTAAATAGTCGTACCAGTCCTTGTTTGAAGCCAGGTAAAAACCCCCGGTGCTGTGCAGGCCGACCGACTGTCCCGAAAGCTCTTCTAGCTCCTTGTAAAGCCTTATGGTGTAACCCTGCAGCCGCGAGATGTTCGGGTCCGAGGATATGGTGTGGATCTGCCCGGCGGCGTGCCAGGAAGAACCCGAGGTCAGCTCGTTACGTTCGAGCAGGACCGTATCCTTCCAGCCCAGTTTGGCCAGGTGGAACAGGATGGAACAGCCGACGACCCCGCCGCCGATGATGACTACCCTTGCTTGTGATTCCATGATTACTCCCATGATTCAATACTAGTGTCATCCCCGACCGCGTGCGGCAGTATAACAATCGCACTGGTGCCTGTGACCGCTAAAAAATATTACTCTTCACATAATTTCACCTGATCTGGTCAGACAAGAGCACGCTAATGGAATCGGCGCGCCAGGTGCGCGACTGGATCATTGAAGAAGCGAAAGCGGCCTCCGTGGTGCGATTGCCTTAAGGCCTGTCGTCTAAAATGGGCGGGCGATAAACGGACTGGGCGGTTATAATACGCGGCCACGGCGAATGCCGAGCGAGACGAACTCATGCGAAATACCCAGCTTCCCGGCCGCTCGGTGGTCATGTCAACCGAGGCGATGGCCGCAACTAGCCAACCGATGGCGACCGAGGCCGCGCTGCAGGTGATGCGCGACGGCGGTAATGCGCTCGACGCCGCGATCGCCGCGAGCGCGGTCCTGTCCGTGGTCGAAACCTATTCCAGCGGCATCGGCGGCGATTGCTTCATCCTTTACCACGAGGCCGCCAGCGGCAAACTGCACGCACTCAACGGCAGCGGTTACGCGCCGGCCGCCGCCACGGCACAGACGATTCGCGATCGTGGATTCGCAAGCATGCCCGAACTGGGCATTTTGTCTGTTACCGTCCCGGGTGCAATCGACGCCTGGTCGCAGGCGGCGGAAAAACTGGGCAGGCTCGACTTTGCGCGCTTGCTGCAACCCGCGATTCACTACGCCGAGCAGGGTTACGCAGTTTCCCCGATCATCGCCAGAAGCTGGCAGGCCAACGAGGCGCTGCTGGCCGCCACACCGGAGACCAGCGCCGCTTACCTGATTAACGGCAAGGCGCCTTCAGTCGGAACGATACATCGCCAGCCCGACCTCGCGCGCAGCCTGCGTATAATCGCAGAGCAGGGACGCGACGGCTTTTACCAGGGCGAGATCGCCGAGGAAATCATCCGCTACAGCGACTCCCAGAACGGCCTGTTAAGTCTCGACGATCTGGACGCTTACCGTTCCGAATGGGTAGAGCCGATCAGCAGCAATTATCGTGGCTATGACGTGTTCGAAATACCGCCCAATGGCCAGGGCATTACTACCCTGATGGCGCTGAATATCCTCGCGCAAACCGATGTGTCGAAACTGACCCGGCTGAGCGCCGACCACATCCACCTGCTAAGCGAGGCCTTTACCCTGGCGATGGCAGAACGCGATCGCTTTATCGGCGACAGCGCCTTCAATCCGCTGCCCGTCGAGCTAATGTTGTCGCAGGAGTTTGCACAGGCTCAATATGCGCGAATCGACATGAAGCGGGCGCTGGAGCAGCCGGTCGAGTCGGCGCTGCCCAATCACCGCGACACGGTCTATCTCAGCGTTGTCGACAAGGATCGCAACGTCTGTTCGTTCATCAACAGTGTTTTTTATTCCTGGGGTTGCGGCCTGGTCGCTGGCTCGACCGGTATCAACCTGCAGAATCGTGGATCGGGCTTCGTGCTCGAGGATGGCCATTTCAATCAGATCGCACCGCGCAAGCGACCGATGAATACCATCATACCCGCAATGGTCTACCACGAGGGTAAGCCGGTACTCGGCTTCGGCGTGATGGGTGGCCAGTACCAGTCGATGGGGCAGGCCTATGTACTCTCCAACTGGATCGACTACGGCCTCGATATTCAGGAGTCGCTAGACGCGGGGCGCTTTTTCCTCTATGACGGCATTCTGGAAGTTGAAGACGGCATACCCGATGCAGCGCGCACCGGGCTAGCCGACAAGGGGCATCAGGTAGTCGCCTCGGACAGTTCCTGGGGCGGTGGCCAGGGCATCGTCATCGACTGGGAAAACGGCGTGCTGCAGGGTGGCTCCGACCCGCGCAAGGACGGCCACGCCGCCGGTTACTAACGGCGGATACTTCCCGGGAAGGTTCTCGCGGAGGCGCGGAGGCGCAGAGGAACGCTGAGAGATAATGGGTTCTTCAAATGCTTTAACAGCGCGCCGGTTGGATTACCCTGCCATAAATTCTTTGCGTTCTCTGCGCTCCCTGCGCCTCTGCGAGAACCTTTTTGCAAGTCACCTGACGATCGTCGGTCCTAGTCCTTTAACGAGGCCTTGAGTTCGCGACGGCGCGCGTGCAGAACCGGCTCGGTGTAACCGTTGCTGACTTCGCGACCCTTGAACACGAGGTCCAGCGCCGCCTGGTAGGCGATGCTGTTGTCGAAGTCGGGCGCCATGTTGCGATACAGCGGATCATCCGAGTTCTGGCGATCGACCACCCAGGTCATTTTCTCGAATACGTTGCGCACTTGCTCGGCATCGGTAATGCCGTGATGCAACCAGTTGGCGATGTGCTGGCTGGAGATGCGCAGCGTGGCGCGATCTTCCATCAGGTCGGTGTCGCTGACATCGGGCACCTTGGAACAACCAACGCCCTGGTCGATCCAGCGCACCACGTAACCGAGAATGCCCTGGGCATTGTTTTCCAGTTCCTGAATTAACTCGCTCTGCTTGATCTCACGCTGACCCAGCAGCGGGATGGTGAGAATGTCATCGAGGCTGGCGCGCAGACACTGTGCCAGTTGCTGCTGGCGCATGGCGACATTGACGTGATGATAATGCATCGCATGCAGGCAGGCGGCGACCGCGGACGGCACCCACGCGGTGTTGGCGCCGGCACGCGGGTGGGCGATTTTCTCGCGCATCATCGCACGCATGTTATCCGGCGCGGCCCACATGCCCTTGCCAATCTGTCCGTGGCCCGCCATGCCGGCCGCCAGGCCCACGTCCACGTTCCAGTCCTCGTAGGCGAGCAACCAGGTAGAGGTCTTGACCTCGTTCTTGGGTATGATTGCGCCCGCTTCCATGCTGGTGTGGATTTCATCCCCGGTACGATCGAGGAACCCGGTATTGATAAAGATAACGCGTTCGCGCGAGGCGTGTATACAACGCCTGAGGTTAACCGTGGTGCGGCGTTCCTCGTCCATGATGCCAATCTTCAGCGTCTTCGGCGCGAGCCCCAGGCCCTGCTCCACCATTTCGAACAGGCGCACCGCGGCCTCGACTTCCTCCGGGCCATGCATCTTGGGCTTGACGATATAAACACTGCCGTTGCGGCTGTTGGTGAACGATCCGTTCCCCTGCAAGTCATGTTTCGCGGCGAGCACGGTGACCATCGCATCGAGAAAGGTTTCCGGGATTTCCTCGCCGTTGCGGGTGACCGCGTCGGTATACATGTGCGTACCGACATTGCGCACCAGCATCAGGCTGCGGCCCGGCAGGCGGAAGCTCGAACCATCCGGCGCGGTGTACTCGGGGTCGGGACTCAGCGTGCGCTCGATGGTTTCCTTGCCGCGCGCGACGCTGGCGCTGAGATCGCCTTTCATCAGGCCAAACCAGTTGCGGTAAACGCGGACCTTGTCCTCGGCATCGACCGCCGAAACCGAGTCTTCGCAGTCCATGATGGTGGTGATCGCGGATTCGATATTGACGTCGTAGACGTTGGCGAGATCGCCCTGACCGATGAAATATCCCTCGCCGATCATCAATTCGATGTGCAAGTTGTTATGTCTGAACAGGACCGAACCCGGCTTATCAGGATCGCCGGTGTAACCGACAAAACATTCGCGCCAGCCCAGTTCGGTCTGGCTGCCGTCACCCATGACCACGACGAGTTTGCCGGACACAACCTTGTAGCGCACCGCGTAGGAGTGGCTGCCAACGGCCAGCGGCACCGCCTGGTCGAGGAATTCGCGCACGTAGCGAATAACTTGCTGACCGCGCACCGGGTTGTACTTCGCGGTCTTTTTACAGCCCTGTACTTCGAGGATGATATCGGTACCGTAGAGCGCATCGTAGAGGCTGTACCAGCGCGCGTTGGCGGCATTCAGCGCATAGCGCGCATTGTCCACTGGCACCACCAGCTGCGGGCCGGCGATGACGGCCACTTCGTCGTCGACATTTTCGGTCGATACCTGAAATGCCTCCGGTTCGGGCAGCAGGTATTCGATTTGCTGCAGGAAGGCCTTGTACTGGTCACGGTCGATCTCGCCCGGGTGAGCCTTGTGCCAGTCGTCAATCTCGACCTGCAGGCGATCGCGCTTGTCCAGCAGTTCCCGATTCTGTGCGCCCAGTTCGTCAAGGATGCCGGCGAGCGATTGCCAGAACCCGGCCACTTCGACGCCGCTACCCGCGGCAATTTCCTCGACCAGTTGATAAAGCCTGCTGTCAACGCTCAAACCGCTGATATCGACGCGATCACTCATAGTAAATGTCCCGATATTCTTGTTGATATTGCCCGCAACGCGGGCAGCGAACCGGTGATTATATAGCGATGCGAGCGTAAATCTAAGGCCTGGCCGACACTATTGGGAAATTGAATAGCCAACCTTGCATCGAACCGGACCTTGAAACCCGGCGCAACTGGAATTAATTCTCGAATCCTATATTGTTGGCGCTTTGAAATGCAGTGCCAAAGACCGCTGGAGACCCATGATGAAAGCAATCACCTTACGCGATTTCGGCGGACCCGAAATGATGCAATATGACGATATCGACACCCCGACGCCGGGCGAAGGTCAGCTCCTGATCCGCGTGCACGCGACCTCGGTCAACCGCCCGGATGTGATCCAGCGCCAGGGCAACTACCCCCCACCGCCAGGCGATTCAGAGGTGCTGGGGCTGGAAGTGGCCGGCGTGGTCGAATCTGCAGGCGCCGACTCGCGCTTCAAGCCTGGCGATCGCGTGGTCGCACTGGTCGGTGGTGGCGGTTATGCCGAGTACACGGTTGCGCTCGAGGGACACTGTATGGCCCTGCCCGAATCAATCAACTTCGAACAGGCCGCCTGTATCTGCGAAACCTATATCACGGCTTATCTGAACCTGTTCATGCTCGGCGAAGTGCAGGATAAAAAGACCGTCCTTATCCACGGTGGCGGCGGCGGTGTGGCGACCTCGGCCATCCAGCTCTGTCGCACGCTCAGCCCCGATACACAAATCATCGTTACCGCATCCAGCGGCAAACTCGACCGCGTTGCCTCACAGGGTGCGCATCACGTCATCGACTACCGCGAGCAATCCTTCGCCGACGAGGTCCGGCGCATCACCGAGAAACGCGGTGTCGACGTGATCCTCGACCATATCGGTGCCGCTTACCTGGAAGATAATATGAAGTCGCTGGCGCTCGCCGGCACGATGATGCTGATCGGCGTCATGGGCGGCATCAAGGCCGAACTCAACCTCGCCAGCATGATGGTCAAACGCCAGCGCATCATCGGTTCGGTGCTGCGTTCGCGCCCGGTCGCCGAGAAAGCATCCATCATCGCCAGGTTCGAAGAAGTGGTCATGCCGCTGATCGCCGCCGGCGAAGTCACGCCACTGGTCGACGCCACCTTCCCGCTCAGCGAAGCCGCCGCCGCGCACACTTTAATGGAACAGGGCGGCCACTTCGGCAAGATCGTCCTCACCATGCCCGGCGTCTAAATCCTGTCATCCCGGACCGCATGCGGTCCGGGATGACAGGGAAAGGACTAGGCAGCTTCGAGTTTGATGGCGCAGAACTTGAACTCGGGGATCTTGCCGAAGGGATCCAGCGCCTCGTTGGTCAGCAGGTTGGCAGCCGCCTCGTGGTAGCAGAACGGGATGAACACTTCACCCTGTTTGAGCGCATCATCTGGCCGCGCATAGGCACGAATTTCGCCACGGCGTGAACGCGCCACGATTTCAGCGCCCGCTTCGACACCGAGTTTCTCCAGGTCATATTCGTTGACGTAGATCACCGCAACCGGTTCGATCGCATCGAGCACGGAAGTGCGGCGCGTCATCGAGCCGGTATGCCAGTGTTCAAGCTGGCGCCCGGTGATCAGGATCAGCGGGTATTCGTCGTCGGGTTGCTCATCCGGCGGGATCGACTTCGCCGCGACCAGCCTGGCGCGCCCGCTCGCGGTCGGGAAATTCTCGGTAAAAACAACGCCCTGCCCTGGATCGGTATCATCGGCGCAGGGGTAGGTTACCGACGAAGATTCACTCAATCGCTCCCAGGTGATTCCGGTAATGCTCGGCATGGCGCCGCGCATCTCGTCGTAAACTTCTGAAACGTGAGTGTAATTCCAGTCAAGGCCAAGACCTTTACCGATATCCCGGATAATCCACAGATCCTGGCGCGCTTCGCCGGGTAGCGGCACCGCTGCTTTACCCAGTTGTACGCGACGATCGGTGTTCGATACGGTGCCGTCCTTCTCGGCCCATCCGGATGCAGGTAACACCACGTCAGCGAAGGCCGCGGTTTCGGTCAGGAACATGTCCTGTACCACGAGGTGTTCGAGCGCGGCCAGCGCGGCACGGGCGTGGTTCAGGTTCGGATCGGACATCGCTGGATTTTCACCCATGACGTACATGCCGCGAATCTGACCTTCGAGAATCGCGTGCATGATTTCTACCACGGTCAGGCCTGCTTTGTTGTCAAGCTCGGCGCCCCAGTACTTTGAAAACCAGGCGTTCGCCTCTGCATTGTCGACGCGCTGATAGTCCGGAAACATCATCGGAATGAGGCCGGCATCGGAGGCGCCCTGAACATTATTTTGCCCGCGCAACGGATGCAGACCGGTGCCGGGGCGACCGATCTGACCGGTAATCATCGACAGCGCGATAAGACAGCGCGAATTATCGGTGCCGTGAATGTGTTGCGAGATGCCCATGCCCCAGAAAATCATCGAACCTTTCGAATTCGCAAACAGGCGCGCGACTTCGCGCAGCGTGGTTGCATCGATCCCGGTTACGTCCGCGGTCTTCTCAGGGCTGTAATCCACTACATTGGCCTCCAATTCTTCGTAGTCGGTGGTGCGTTCCGCGATGAATGTTGCGTCGGTCAGGCCTTCTTCGATGATCACCTGCAGCATCGAATTCAGCAGCGTGACGTCGGTCGAAGCGTTGAATTGCAAGTGGTGCGTGGCATAGCGCGCAATCTGCGTCTTGCGTGGGTCCAGCAGGATCAGTTTTTTACCATCACGGATGGCGTTCTTCATGAAGGTCGCCGCAACCGGATGATTGGTGGTCGGGTTGGAACCGATGACCATGAACACTTCGGCATGCTGAACGTCTTCGACCTGGTTCGAGACCGCGCCCGAACCGATGCCTTCGAGTAGCGCGGCCACGCTCGAGGCGTGACACAGGCGGGTACAGTGATCGACGTTGTTAATGCCAAAGCCGACGCGTACCAGCTTCTGAAACAGGTAAGCTTCTTCGTTTGAACCCTTGGCCGAACCGAAACCGGAGAGACCGGCGCCACCGGATTCGTCCTTGATAGTTTTCAATCCACCGACGGCGAGATCCATCGCCTCTTCCCAGCTGGCTTCACGAAACATCTTCGACGGATCCGCCGGATCGAAATGCTCGTTCAACCCCTTGGGCACGCCTTCCTTGCGAATCAACGGTTTGGTCAACCGTTGCGGGTGGTTGAGGTAATCGAAACCGTAACGCCCCTTGACGCACAGGCGGCTGAAATTGGCCGGGCCATCACGCCCTTCGACGCGCAAAATCTTGTCGTCCTTGACGTGGTAAGTCAGCAGACAGCCGACACCGCAATACGGGCAAACCGAGTCGACCTTGCGGTCGGCTTCCACCCGATGGGCGCCGCTGGCGTTGCTGAGCGCACCTGTCGGGCAGGCGGCGACGCATTCACCGCAGGCGACGCAGGTCGATTCGCCCATCGGATCGCCGATATCGAAAACGATCTCGGCATGATGGCCACGCCGCGCGAGACCGATGACATCGTTGACCTGGGATTCGCGGCAGGCGCGCAGGCAACGTGTACATTGAATACAGGCATCCAGGTTAACCGCGATGGCCGGGTGCGACAGGTCGGCTTGCGGCTGGTGCCGGGCCTTGAAACGGGGGCTGCCCACTTCCATCTTGTCGGCCCAGTAGTTGAGTTCGTTATCGAGCGTATAGGAATCTTCGGGCATGTCTGAAAGCAACAGTTCGAGCACCAATTTCTGCGATTTCTGCGCGCGCTCGTTGCCCGAGTTGACGACCATGCCGGGCGTCGGGTTGCGACAACAGCTGGGTGCGAGCACGCGCTCGCCGTCTATTTCGACGACGCAGGCGCGGCAGTTACCGTCGGCACGCAGGCCCTCGGTGTAGCACAAGTGCGGAATCTCGGTGCCGGTGCGCTCGGCCGCCTGCAGGATGGTCTCGCCCGACAATGCCTCGATCGCTTCACCATTCAATGTGAATTCGATGGTTTCGAATATGGAATCAGGGTTTGCAGCCATTACTGATTCTCCTCGATTCCGAGTTCATGCGGGAAATATTTTATTACCGACAGGATCGGATTCGGCGCCGCCTGGCCGAGACCGCAGATCGACGCATCGATCATCACCTCAGACAAATCATTCAACTGCTCGATATCCCAGTCGCCGGTCTCCATAACGCTGACCGCTTTCTCGCAGCCGACGCGGCAGGGAGTACACTGGCCGCAGGATTCGTGTGCAAAAAATCGCAGCGAGTTAAGCGCCGCCTGTTTGGCGCTGTCATGATCCGACAGCACCACGACCGCGGCCGAGCCGATGAAGCTGCCGTATTCCTGCAGGGTATCGAAATCGAGCGGAATGTCGCTGAGCGAGGCGGGCAGGATACCGCCGGAAGCGCCGCCCGGGAAATAGCCGTAAAACTGGTGGCCGTCGAGCATGCCGCCGCAGTACTCCTCGATCAATTCCTTGATGGTAATGCCCGCAGGCGCAAGGTGAACGCCGGGGTTGTTGACGCGCCCGGAAACCGAAAAACTGCGCACGCCCTTGCGCCCATTACGCCCTTGCGAATCGAACCAATCGCCGCCTTTGTCGATCACGTCGCGAATCCAGAACAGGGATTCGCAGTTGTGCTCGAGCGTGGGCCGACCGAACAGACCGACCTGCGCCACGTAAGGCGGGCGCAGGCGCGGCATGCCGCGCTTGCCTTCGATGGATTCGATCATGGCCGATTCTTCACCACAGATATAGGCGCCGGCGCCCCGACGGATTTCGATATGCGGCAAGGCGTATCCGGATTTGCTGACCAGTTCATCGAGCGCCCGCCTGAGGACCTGGATCACCGATGGATACTCGCCGCGGATGTAGATGTAGCAGGACTCGATACCAATTACCCGGCTGGCAATCAGCATGCCCTCGAGAAAGCGATGGGGATCGGAAAGCATGTAAAAACGATCCTTGAAGGTTCCCGGTTCGCCTTCGTCGATATTCACCGCGCAAAGCCGCGGGGCGGGTTGATCGCGCAGGATGCGCCACTTGCGCCCGACCGGGAAACCGGCGCCGCCGAGACCGCGCAATTGGGTTCCCTCGAGAGCCTTGATAATGGCTTCGTCATCGATATCACCGGCGAGCAGGCGATCGTAAAGCTGGTAGCCGCCGGCGCCGCGGTAGGCGGCGAAATCGATACTGTCGTCCGGCATGGGTTGCAGCCTGTAACCGGCCTCGAGCGCGGAAGTAACCGACGCTTCGGTGGCGTTATCCACGGTGTACTGGTCGACTACCGCGACAGGGGCCTTGTCACAACGACCGACGCAGGGCACCCGCTGCACCCGAACCCCGTCGCCCAATGCCGCTTCAAGCGAATTGATCAAGTCCTCGCTGCCCGCCATTTCACAGCTGACCGAGTCACACACGCGCACCGTCAACGCCGCCGGTGCGGCTTCGCCTTCGCGCACGACATCAAAGTGGTGGTAGAAGCTTGCGACCTCGTAGACTTCGGTCATGGAAAGGCGCATTTCATGCGCCAGCGCCGCCAGGTGCGCCGCCGAGAGGTGGCGGAATTTATCCTGGATCTTATGTAAATGCTCGATTAACAGGTCACGATCGCGTACTTCGTCGCCGAGCAGGGCCTGCACTTCAAGCAGCGCATTGAGGTCGACGACCCTGCCTTTGGGCTTGCCGCGGCGACCTTGCTTGCGGTTATCGACCGCGTGGTTGTCTTGCTCCGGCTGTGCCATAAGAATTTCTCTGCTGTTGTTCGATCCAAAAAAAACCCCGCTGCTGGCGAGCGGGGCAAAGTTTAACCCAAGGCGGAGCTAACAAAAACAGGTGATTGCGCCACAACGCAGCATTAATGCGCCATCACGGTGATGATATTGGTGTTGTGCAGCAGGTGGCTTGTGACCCCGCCAAACAGGCGCTGGCGGGTACGCGTATGGGTGAAACCGCCGACGACCAGGAATTCGGCGCCAATTTCGTTGCAGGTCGCGAGCATTTTCTTGCCGACATTTCCGCCGCGGCCGTCGAGCACCTTGTAATCGACCTTACAGCCGTGCCGCTTGAGGTAATCGATGACTTCGCCGACCCTGGCCTCGCGCTTTTTCGATACCAGCACCGTCACTTTTTTCATCTGCTTCAGCCACGGCAAGGTCATGCAAACCGCCCGGCTCGCCTCGACGCTGTCGTTCCAGCCTATCGCGGCATGGTCAGCGCGACGTACCCGCCACTCCGGCGGCACGATTAGCACCGGGCGGCCCGAGTGCAGCATCAGCGATTCATGCAACTCACCTACTCCGGGGCCGCCGATGCGATGTTTGGTCGGGCGCGACATCGCAATTACGTCCACCAGGCGGGATTCCTGGCCCAGTACGGTCTCGGAATCGCCTTCGAGCACATGCAGCGAGGCGGTAACCTCCTTCGCCGCCGATGGCTTGCGCGTAATCTTGACGCCTTGTTTGCAGAAGTTATTAAACTGGTCGCGGACCGTGTCGACCGTAGAATCGACCGCTTTCATGCTCATCCTGGCGAATTCTTCGCGATAGTTTTTGGGAATACCACCGAACATGTAGGGTTCGTGGGCACGCTCTCGCACGTGTACGACCTTGATATGCGAATCGAAACGCTTGGCGATAACCAGCGCTGTGTCGAGCACTTCCGCGCTGCGTTCGGTGCCGTCAACCGGGACCAGGATTACTTTAATCATTTAACTCAACCTCGTGTCTAGAACAGGCCCTGAATCAAGCCATCGTCATCGATATGAATTTTGTCGGCGGCCGGAACCCGGGGCAGCCCAGGCATGGTCATGATTTCACCGCAGACGAAAACCAGGAAACCGGCGCCGGCGGACAGGCGCACCTCGCGAATCGGCACCACGTGCCCGCTGGACGCGCCTTTCAGGTTCGGATCGGTGGAAAAGCTGTACTGGGTCTTGGCCCTGGTTTTCCCATAGGGCATCAGCGCTTCATCGGGGATACCGGCTTTGCTGGCAATTTCCCCGATCGGCTGCGCCGTCGCGGCGCGTGCAATTTCGATGTCGCTCATGTTTCTCTCCCCGGACTGGAACACCAGTCAGTGTCGTGTGCGAGCCGTTTTGGCTAGTTTCCCAGTACCGAACCGACTTCGAGTCCGGTCGCAGCGGCATATTCGGCGGCTGTCACCTTACCGCCCTCGGCGCGCACTTTCATGATGCGAACGGCGCCATCGGCGGTCGCCACCACGAGTCCGGACTCATCGAGTTCGAGCACGCTGCCCGCTGCGCCGTTGCCATCGGCCTTGCGGCTGTCAAAAATTTTCAATTCGGCGCCATCGAGCGTAGTCCAGGCGCCCGGCTGCGGATTGGCGCCACGAATCAGGTTGTACACGTCATCGGTCGGCCGGTCCCAGTCAATCAGTACATCGTCCTTGCGGCACCAGCCCTCGTAGCTGCCGGCATCCGCATCCTGCACTTCGCGCGGAGCAGTTCCGGCGCGCACCAGTTCGATGGACTCCATCATCGCTTCGACGCCGAGCGGATACAGTTTGTTGAAATAGACAGAGCCAAGCGTGTCATCGGGCTCGATATCCACTTCCTTCTGCATCAGGATGGGCCCGGTATCGAGCCCGTTGTCCGGCCAGAAGATGGACAATCCGGTCTTCTTGCGGCCCATGATGATCGGCCAGTTAATCGAACTCGGTCCCTTGTGCCAGGGCAACAAGGATGGGTGATACTGAATCGACCCGTACTTTGGCACATTGAGCGCCTCCTCGGGCACGAACAGCAATACATAGGCCATCACGCACAGGTCGGCCTCGTGGCTCTCGAGCTGCTTCCAGACCTCGGGATTTTTGTAGGATTCGGGCTGATGAATCGGCAAAGCCTTTTCCAGGGCAAGTTCCTTGATCGGATCCGGCGGCCGCCCTTCCTTGTCGGGTGCGCAATAGATCGCGACGACTTCGTCCACGCCCCTGTCCAGAATGGACTCGAGCACAGATTTACCGTAAGCCTGTTGTCCGTGTACAATCAATCTCATTGAATTTCTCCCTGGCTGCGTGCCGCCTGCGCCGCATGCGAACCCTAGTATTTAGACCACGCCCGCTTCCTTCAGCGATGCAATTTCCTCAGCGCTGTAGCCAAGCACGTCGGCGAGGACTTCCTCGGAGTGTTCACCAAGCAGCGGGGAACGTTCCACGACCACGTCGTTATCCGACAGCTTGATCGGGCAACCGACCGACAGGTAGGGGCCGCGCTCGGGATGGTCGACCTCGACGATGGTGCCGGTCTCGCGTAACGACGGCTCCTCAGACAATTCCTTCATCGACAGGATCGGCCCTACCGGGATATCGAGCGGGTTGCAAATTTCCATGACTTCGTACTTGGTCTTAGTCATGGTCCAGTCTTCGATCGCGCCGAAGATTTCGTTCTGGTGCGGCAGGCGCAACGGTGGCGTGGCGAAGCTTTCTTTTTCCTTCCATTCGGGCCTGCCGATGACATCGCAGATTTTCTGCCACGCGGCGGCCTGGGTGATGAAATAGGTATAGGCGTCGGGATCGGTCTCCCAGCCCTTGCACTTCAGGATCCGGCCCGGCTGGCCACCGCCCGAATCGTTGCCCGCGCGAGGCGTGGCCTCGCCGAATTCGATGCCTTCGCCGTGCTGCGAGTATTCTTTCAACGGCCCGGCCTTGAGACGCTGCTGATCGCGCAGCTTGACGCG
>Ga0164320_10000081_pt1 | contig 25408 bp, 17 predicted proteins | sample GuaBasSediGuay11_FD_113736 | JGI IMG/M metagenome (GOLD analysis project Ga0164320, IMG submission 113736) | Subseafloor sediment microbial communities from Guaymas Basin, Gulf of California, Mexico - Guay11, Core 4567-28, 0-3 cm | ecosystem: Environmental > Aquatic > Marine > Hydrothermal...
CCCCCCGCCTTCTCTGCCTACCTCCTCCAACGCCATTCCCTTAAATTACTCTTCATAGTCCTCGACATCCGCCGTGGCATCGGTACGCGCGACTGGGACCTGATTGAAATGGTCGGATCTAAACTGGCGCTTCATATTCTGCTAACCAATTCAGACAAACTATCCCGATCGGCCGTGAAAGCCGAAGTACTTAAAGCCCGGGACCAGCTCAGTCAAGACCGACACACGGTCTCCAGCCTGTCCAGCCGCAATCGACAGGGCCTGGATCAACTCGAACAGCGGTGCGGTGAATGGCTTGAATTTGGATAAGTGACGCTGCCTGTTAACCCGGCTAATCGAGGATCTCCGCCAAGTTGGAGGTTAATTTTTTAACGCATGTGACCTGAAAGAACGAGGGAAATCGACGCATCGACCTGCGAGCCAACGTCGTCGTTCGTTACGCGCCGCCACGGAACAGCGAGAATCCCCAGGGTGTGAACTTGAATGGCAGGTGAAAGTGCTCATTTACCCGGTCGATACCAAAGCGGAACACCGCGACATCCAGAAAGGACGGAGCGGGCAGGGCGACGTCGCTGCCGCGGTAATAGGCTCCAACATCGAATTCGATCTCGTATACACCGCGTTCCACGCCGGTGCCTTCGGCCACCGGGTGCGGAAAGTGGCCGTTCTCGGTGCAGGCTCCAACTGCGATTTCCGCGGGATTGCGGTCGATCCGCCGGAGGCGCAAATTCAGACCCGCTGCCGGAATGCCTCGGGCGACATCGACGGCATGTATGGATATTCCACCGGCCGTGATTTCTTCGTTCGTGTCCGCCATGGGCCCAGGCCCTCCGTCTGCTGCGGCTGGCAGCCGCATTCTTCAGGGCAGTCTGTCACAATGCTCCATTTATCTCCACGACAATAATTGCTCATCGGCATTTCAATTTTTCGAACGCATCTCTATAATCGAATTGTTCCCCATGGGGGTAGGCCGCCTAGCGGCAACTTGGGTTCGGCGAGGTTGAGAGGGCGCATGTCGCTGCATTTGGTGCCAAGATCACTGCAATACATCGAGCAGGTCGCGCAGTTGGGCTCGATTCAAGCGGCGTCGCGTGAATTCGGCATCTCGGCATCGGCGATTCACCGGCAGATCAAATCGATCGAGGACGCCCTGGGAGAGATTCTCTTCGAGCGAGGCGTGAAGGGAATGACGCTCACGCCCGCCGGGCATTTGATTCTGGCCCTTGCCCGCGACTGGCGCCTCGATAGTGCGCGAATTTGGACCATCATACAGGCCAATCGCGGCATCGAGCAGGGCCATATCAGGATTGCCGCGATGGACAGCATGGTGAACGGGTTCGTTCCCGAGTTGATCAGCGATATCGATCGTCTCTATCCGCGTGTTCATGTCGATATCGAGATCACTAATCCGGACGGCGCGGCCAAGGGCGTGTTGAATGGGGATTTCGACATTGCGGCGGTGGCCAACGTCGCACCACACGATAACCTGAAATTCCACTGGTTGCGTGAGTTTCCATTAGGCTGCATCGCGACTCCCGGCCATCCGGTCGCGTCGATGGAACGCATCAGTTTCGCCGAATTTGCTTCCCACCCGGTCGTGTTTCAAAGTAGGGCGCTATCGATACGAAAACTTCTCGAGGCCAGGCACGGCTGGATCTTCGACAAAGCGGTCGATTCCCTGACTGTGAATTCCATCCAGCTCATGAAGTTGCTCGTTTTATCAGGGCGTTACGTCGCGGTGACCTCTGAACTGGACGCCGGTCCGGAGATCCGGTCAGAACGATTGAAATTCGTTCCGATCAGTGACAAGGACACGTTCAGGCAGACAATTTCGCTGGTCTCGAATAAGCAAATCCCTGAATCGAGCGCCACTCAAAAAATCATTGCGATGGCCGTGCAACTGCTCGAGCGCCTGACCGATCCCGCCGATTTCGAGAATTGACAAGGTCTCGGCAGACGAGACAAAAATCTTCTTCCTTCTAATCATTCTATTTATTAGAATGATAGGTTGAGTTTTATATTATTGACGGCAACGCTTGCGACCCATACACTTTTGCAGAATTGGGGGAATTGCCGGATGGACAAACTCGAAGAACTCAATAGCGTAGACGAGGAGCAAGCGGTTCTGCTTTTGGAACCACTTATCGAGCGTGCGTCCGAAATCGCGCGAAAAGTGGCGATGCGCCGTCCGTTTGAAAGCGTTGACGATCTTCACCAGGCCATCCGAAGTGAATTGTTAAACCTGAACGAGGAAGAGCGTGTGCGGCTTTTCTGTGCCCATCCCGAACTGGCGCCGATAAATCCGCTGTCGATGACAAACGCATCACAGTCCGAACAAGGACGCCTCAACCTCACCTCCGACACCAATGAATTCAAAGCCAGGCTCGACGATTTGAACACGCGCTACCTTGACAAATTCGGCTTCCCTTTCATCACGGCACTGGTGCGTCACGAGAACATGGACAGCGTCTTTTCGGAATTTGAAACGCGACTTTCGGCCGAGCGCGAGTCCGAGATCGAGCAGGCGTTGGAACAGGTAGCGACCGTCAGCGCGTCGCGAGTGAAAGCGGTTTTCGAGGGCAACGGTTCGGACCAGACACAAGACACCGCCGCCGATATCGAGGCACGGCCGCCGGCATTCGAACAGGCCGCAAGCATGGAAACCGAACACGGAATTCCGGAAAGCCCCGAGACACGGGAGGTCGAAGAGCTCAGCGCTCTAGGCTGGGGCGGTGAAATTGGTGGCGGTATCCTCCTGGTTCTCAGCATCATCTTCATGGTTGGCGGGTGGCAGCTCGGGCTCGGCGTGCCGACTCGCCTTGGCACGGGCGCCTTCCCGTTCATATCAGGCGCCTTGCTGGCGATTCTCTCCATCGTGATCTGCATCGAGGAACGGCGTGGCGACGGTATTGCGGAAACGCCCGACTGGATCGCCTTTATGGCGATCTGCGCTGCGCTTGCTGTTTTTGCGGTGACTGCTGAGCGAATCGGACTGGTGCCAGCGGCGTTTCTAACCGTCATCGTCGCAAGCCTGCCCGATCGCAGCCTGCCGCTTCGCGGCAAGGCCATTCTTGGCTGCGTCGTGGCGCTGGCATGCTGGGGTCTGTTCATCGAGTTGCTGAACCTGCCCTTTAAACCATTTGTGGGGTTATAGACATGGACATTCTGGCAAGCTTTGGCCAAGGATTGTTAGTCGTTCTGCAGCCGGAGAACCTGATGTACTGCTTCATCGGGGTGTTTCTGGGCACCTTTATTGGCGTTTTGCCCGGCATCGGATCGATGGCGGCAATAGCGCTGATTCTGCCGCTGACATTCTATCTCGATCCGACCCCCGCCCTGGTGATGATCGCCGCTGTGTTTTACGGCGCGGAATACGGCGGATCGACCGCGTCGATTCTGATGAACCTTCCCGGCACTCCGGCGGCGTCAATCACGGCTATAGAAGGCTATCCACTGGCGAAGAAAGGCCGGGCAGGTGTGGCCCTGTTCTCCACTGCGATGGCTTCATTCGGCGGCGGAATGATCGGACTGGTCGTGATAATCGTGCTCTCACCATCCCTGGCCAAGCTCGCCCTGTCCTTCGGACCAGCGGACTATTTCTCCGTGATCCTGCTCGGTCTCGTGGCCGCATCAGCGGTCAGTAATAGTGGCGCTTTGAAGGGGATCGCGATCATGGTCACCGGCCTGATGCTGGGAACTATCGGCATCGATCTTACTACTGGAGTTCTGCGCTTCACGATGGGGATTCCCGAACTTCGTGACGGCGTCCACATCGTAATAGTGGCAATGGGCCTCTTCGGGGTCAGCGAATTGATCGCCTCGATCCGAGCCAATATCGGCGGCAAGGCGACCCAGACCATCGACTACAATGATTTCTATCCGTCGAAGCAGGAGTGGAAATCGCTTTTCGCACCGATCCTGCGAGGCGGCACGATCGGATCCTTCTTCGGCGCCCTGCCGGGCACCGGTCAGACCATCGCCGCGGCCATCGCCTATGCGGTGGAAAAGCGGGTCTCGCCCCAGCGCGAGAAATTCGGCACCGGGGTCTTGCCCGGCGTGGCGGTGCCCGAGGCGGCCAACAATTCCGCGACCCAAACGGCTTTCATCCCGACCCTGACGCTCGGTGTCCCCGGAAGCCCTCCGATGGCAATCGTAATCGGCGCGCTGATGATCTACGGAATTACCCCGGGGCCGCGACTGTTAGTGGAACAACCGGACATGTTCTGGGGCCTGGTTGCCAGCTTTCTGGTAGGCAATATCATGCTACTAATCCTGAACGTGCCTCTGATCGGGCTGTGGGTACGGTTGCTTAAAATCCCCTACAAATATATGTATCCCACCATCATCGTGCTGGTCTGCATGGGCGTCTACAGTTTGAATAACAACGTCTTCGATATCTGGCTGACGCTGGTAATCGGTGCGGTCGGCTACATCATGCGGCTCTTCCGGTTCGAGCCCGCCCCGCTTCTGCTCGGCTTCGTGCTCGGTCCCCTAATGGAAGAGCAGCTTCGCAGAAGCATGCTGCTGTCCCGCGGAGACCCGATGGTATTTCTGGAGCGTCCGATCAGCGCGACGCTGATTGCTGTAACAGCCGGAATTCTCATTTTTGCTCTGTACACCACAGAGCTAAACCGTCGCCGCGCACGCGCGGCTAGAAATAAAATCCAACAGGAGATAACTACAAAATGAAAATCAATCTTAATCGTCTAACAATCCTGAGTACCTGCCTGGCAATCCTGGCACTGGTCCTGGCCCCGGCGGCCATCGCCGCACCCGGAGCCTGGAGCAGCGAGCCGGTGCGGATCGTCGTGACATTCCCGCCCGGCGGCACCAGCGACCTGGTCGCGCGGCTTCTGGCGCAGCATCTGGATGCGGACTTCGGTCAGAAAGCGGTGGTCGACAACCGGCCCGGTGCTGCCGGCACCGTTGCCGCTGACTATGTGTCCAGGCAGGCGCCGGACGGAACGACGTTGATCCTGTCGAACAACGCACCGTTCACTATCTCGCCAACCCGGTTCAAATCCATTCCCTATAAACCCTTAGCTGGCTTCTCCCATATCGCCTACATCGGTGCTTCGGCTCCAGGGCTTTTCGTAAAGCCCGCAACCGGTATCAACACTCTGAAGGAATACGTCATACATGTGAAAAACTCGCCCATGACCTATGGCTCGAGCGGCGTCGGTTCGATCTCGCACATTCTGGGCGAGGCCGTCGATGCGGCAGTGGGAGTCAAGTCGATCCACGTCCCCTACAAGGGCAGCTCGCCCGCCATACAGGACTTCCGGGCAGGCGTTCTCGACTCGTTCTATGACATGGTCGTGCAGAACAGCGACATGATCGAGGACAAGGAAGCAGTGGCCATCGCCATCGCCTCGCCCGAGCGCAATCCAGAAGTGCCCGGCGTGCCGACATTCCGCGAGCAAGGCTACGACATCGTCATCGAGAACTGGGTAGGTATTTCGGGTCCGGCCGGTATCAAGCCGGACATGGTCAATAAGATTCATGACACCGTGCTGGCCGTATTCGCGAGCCCAAAGGTTCAGGCTCGCCTCACCGAACTTGGCATCACCCATACTGCAATGTCGACTCAGGAATATACTTCCCTTGTCGCGGATCTTATCGACGTTTGGGCGCCGCTGATCAGATCAGCTGGTATCGCCGAGTAGCAGTACTTGTACAAGCAGTCGCTCCGCGGTTCCGCGGAGCGACTTTTCCCAGAGAAATTACCCCCCGCGGGGCTCGGTACTGCGTTTGCACTCAAGCGCAGGCTTGTCGTATTACTGACGCTACGCGCCACGCTTGGCACATAAAAAAATCCCCGGCAGTAAACTACCGAGGATTAATCCTTGAACCGGATGGGGTTTCCGGATCAGCGTCCGCTCATAGGAGGGAGAACGGACTACAGCGCTGGGCTATAGCGCTACACAATAGACTTTCACCTGAGCATAAAAGTTCCCTCGACCAGGACAAATATTGCCTGATTCGTGCGCGACCATGTAGTTGCACCCGGGGATTGAATTCGATGCCTGTTTGAAGGACTTTTAGCCCGCATATTGCATGAAGGGAACGAAGCTCAGGGGAAATATGGTAAACAAGATTGATCTATCGCCCGCCGATGCATAGCCATAGCTATGGATCAAGGGGGATCGATCAAGATTGGCAGCCAGATTTTTCCTGACTTTGTTCAGGTATAGGCTGCACTTTACATTTTTCATGATTTTCGAGACTAAATACCTGAAATTATTGATTAAAGTCTTAGGTTTTCACCGCCTTCGTGCAATATGCGGGCTAATGCGCCTCATTCCAGTTAAGGCCGACACCTGCATCGACCTCGAGCGCTACCGACAGATCTGCGGCTTCGACCATGAGTCGTCCAATTTCCTGTGTTGAACGCTCGACATCGGCCGCATCCAGCTCGAAAACCAGCTCGTCATGAACCTGCATAATCATTTTTGTCCTGTCGCCATCTTCGATTAACCAGCGATGTACGGCAATCATCGCGCGTTTTATAATATCTGCCGCAGTCCCCTGCATCGGTGCATTGATCGCAGTGCGTTCGGCGTACTGGCGCTGTACTGCGTTTCGAGCATTAATATCGGGCAGGTGCAGGCGACGACCGTAAACTGTTTCCACGTAACCCTGCTCGCGCGCCAGGGTTTTGGTTTCTTCCATATAGCGCCGCACTCCCGGATAGCGCTCAAAGTAGGTGTCGACGTATTTTTGTGCCTCGTTTCGCCCGATGTTAAGCTGTTTGCCCAGGCCAAATGCCGACATGCCGTAAATTAAACCAAAATTGATCGCTTTTGCAGCTCGCCGCTGTTCATCGCTAACAGAATCCAGCTTGCTGTCAAATACCTCGGCTGCTGTGGCACGGTGTACATCGAGCCCCTGTTCAAAAGCCTCGAGTAGGGATTCATCAGCGGATAAATGTGCCATGATTCGCAGTTCAATTTGCGAGTAATCGAGGGCCAGAATTCGTTTTCCGGGTTGCGCGATAAACGCCTCGCGGATGCGCCGCCCCTGTGCGGTTCGAATGGGAATGTTTTGCAAGTTCGGGCTGGTCGAGGACAGTCGCCCGGTTGCGGCGACAGCTTGTTGATACGAGGTATGAACTCGCCCGGTGGTCGAGTTGATCTCATTCGGGAGCTTGTCGATATAGGTTGTTTTGAGCTTGTTTAAACCCCGATGTTCGAGTATTAGCCGGGGAATATCGTATTCATTTGCCAGTTCTTCGAGCACATCTTCCGCGGTGGAGGGCGCACCTTTGGGGGTCTTACGTAATACTGGCAACGCAAGTTTGTCATATAAAATTGCCTGGATCTGTTTGGGCGAGCTTAAATTGAACGCCTCACCCGCCTGCTCATAGACACTGGTTTCGATATCGCTCAACTGGCGGTCAACCTCGGTACCCTGTTGTTTCAGCATCGACTGGTCGATCAACACGCCATTTTGCTCGAGTTTGAGCAATACCTCGAGCAGCGGCATTTCGATATCCATGTATACCGAGTTGAGTCGGCTCTCCTGTTGCAGGCGCTGTCGCAGGCATTCATCAAGTTGTAGCGTAATATCAGCATCTTCGGCGGCATATTCACTGGCTTTCGATAAATCGACCTGGTCGAACCCGATCTGCTTGGCGCCCTTGCCTGCCACTTCCTCATAATGGATGGTATCGCGACCGAGGTAATAAAATGCCAGTGCATCCATATTGTGTCGGCTGGCGGTTGAATTGAGGATATAGGATTGCAACATGGTATCGTCGGTCATGCCCTGCAGGTGGATGCCCTCACCGGTGAAAATATGCGCATCATACTTGATGTTCTGCCCGATCTTGCCGATATCGGGATTTTCCAGAATTGGTTTTAACTCCTTCAGCACGCTTTTTTTATCGAGTTGCCGCGGTGCGTTCGGGTAACGATGGGCGAGGGGAATGTAACAGGCCTTGCCGACCTCGACGCACAGCGAAATACCGACTAGCTCGGCTAGCATATAGTCCAGGCTGGTAGTTTCCGTATCCACCGCAAAGCGGGTGGCGTTTCTCAGTTGGTCCAGCCAGCGTTCAAAGGCATCCTCGTCGAGAACACATTCGTACTCACCAGCCGGTACTCTCTCTACCTGCTGCGTGGCAGCGGAACCTGTATCGAGTTCACCCAGCCAGCGATTAAAGCCAAATTGCTCGTAGTACTCCGCGAGCACCGCGGTATCGGCATCGCCCTGCACCAGGCCTTCAATTTCTCTACCGGTATCACAGTCCAGTTTGATTGTCGCTAGCTGGTAGGACATGGGTAGAAATTCGAGCGATTCGCGCAGATATTCACCGACCTTGCCTTTTATGTCCTGCGCGTGATCCATTACACCTTGCAGGCTACCGTATTCTGCCAGCCATTTGCTGGCGGTCTTGGGGCCGACTTTCGGCACGCCGGGAATATTGTCCGAGGTATCACCCATCAGTGCCAGGTAATCGATAATCTGGCCAGGGCTAACCTGGAACTTCTCAGGCACACTGGTTTCGGTCAGGATTTGATTCGTCATGGTATTGATTAAGCGCACATCGGCATTGACCAGCTGCGCCATGTCTTTATCGCCTGTCGATATCAATACACTGTATCCCTTGCGGGTTGCCTCGACACTGAAGGTACCGATGACATCGTCGGCTTCAACGTCATCGATCACCACCAGGGGCAGGCCGAGCGCTTCAATAATTCGGTGCAAAGGCTCAATTTGCACCCGTAAATCGTCCGGCATCGGTGGCCGGTTGGCCTTGTACTCACTATAGATATCATTACGGAAGGTTTTACCCTTGGCGTCGAAAACGACCGCAATATTGTCCGGTGCTTCGTCGGCGATCAACTTACGCAACATATTTAATACACCGTAGATCGCACCGGTCGGATGCCGGTTATGGCTCAAAGGAGGCAGACCATGATAGGCCCGAAACAGGTAGGAACTACCGTCGATCAGTACCAGTTTTTTTCGATTCTCCTGATTCATCTTGTTGGGCTACAATTCGTGCTTTACTCAATGTTGTTCGAATTCGATGCAGAATAATATCACAGGCTTCACTGGTTCCGGTTTTGACGGGGTGGAATTCGTGCTAATGACCCACTTGTTTATAAACTAATGTCCGTTTATACCAGCGTCGATGCCAAACAACTCGAAGCGTTTTTGCGTCGATATAATATCGGCAGTTTAATCCATCACCAGGGAATCACTGCCGGAATAACCAATACCAACTATGCCCTGGAAACCACCGCTGGTGCTTTCATACTAACCCTGTACGAGCATCATAGCGTGTCTGCTCTCGACTATATTCTGGGACTACAGCATCATCTGGCGAATAAGAATATTGCCTGCGCCGCACCGGTGACTGATAACAGGAATCGCTTATACTCAAGCCTGAACCAACGGTCAGCCGCAATTATCGAGCGTGTGCCGGGTCAGGTCTGCCAATCAGTTTCGAGCCGCCACTGCGCAATCATCGGAGCGGAGCTGGCGCGATTTCATCTCGCTGGTAGTGACTATGCGGCAAAACGAAACAACCCCTGCGGACTTGACTGGTACGTGGTGATAGCGAAAAAACTGGACCCGCTGCTGAATCGTTCGGAGCGCATATTACTGCACCAGGAGATAGATATTTATCTTCAGTACCCATTCACTAGTTTGCCACAAGGGTCAATACACGCCGATATATTCCACGACAATGTGTTGTTTGACGGTGATCGACTGGGTGGCATCATAGATTTCGACTACGCCTGTTATGGCAGCTTGATTTACGATCTTGCGGTGATCATGAATGACTGGTGCATCTTTACCAATGGCGAACTGGATCCAGCACGCACGGAGCCGCTATTGCAGGCCTATCACCGGGTTCGCCCGCTGCAGGACCGAGAGCTCGAGGCGCTCAATCTAATGCTGCGTGTCGGCGCCTTGCGTTTCTGGTTATCCCGACTAAATGATATGAAATTTCCACTCGGTGGCGAACTGACGTTCCACAAGAATCCGGATGAATTTCGCGACATGCTCCTGCTGCGTCGGGATCATCCGACACACCAACATGACTTACTTGCCGATACAAAAGGTGGAAAAAATTCTTCCGAGTAAATTCTCCGGGGTGAATTCCCCGGTAATCTCGTTCAGAGATAGCTGTGCAATTCGCAGGTCTTCAGCCACCAGTTCGGCCGAGCGGGTGTCGGCGAATACCTGACCCGCCTGTTGCAAACTATCGCGTGCGTGGAGCAAGGCATCGACATGGCGGCGGCGAGCCATGATGGTTTTATTGTCCTGGTTGTAATCATGGAAATTGCCCAGGATAAGGTGCTTTAGCGCTTCCATTCCCTCGCCGCTCACGGTTGAAATATAGAGAGCCTCGGGATTTTTAGCGCTACTCGCGTCTACCAGATCGGACTTACTAAAAATCAGGCCAGGGTCGTTCGATTCAAGTCGCCTGGCTATACTTTCATCCGCTTCTGTCATGCCGACACTGGCATCGACCAGGAGTAATACCCGGTCAGCCTTGGTAATCTCTTGCCAGGCTCGTTTGACACCTTCTTTTTCGACCGGGTCATCCGAGTCCTGGAGGCCAGCGGTATCGTTAATACGTAGCGGAATTCCATTCAGCGAAACATGTTCGCGCACCACATCGCGCGTGGTGCCGGCGATATCGGTGACGATGGCGGCTTCATATCCGGCCAGATAATTGAGCAGACTTGATTTACCCGCATTGGGTAAGCCGGCGATTGCAACCGTCAACCCTTCGTTTAACACCCGCCCATCTTCCGCCTGCTTGATAATTTTCTGCAGTTTATCCAGACTCGACTGGAGTTGCTCTGCAACCGAGCTGTCGGCAAGAAAATCGATTTCCTCCTCGGCAAAATCCAGCGCGGCTTCGATATAGGCGCGTAAGTTAATTATGTCATCGACCAACGCGTGGATTTGCATGGAAAATTGTCCTTCAAGCGAGCGCATCGCTGCCTTTGCAGCAGCACGGCTTCCGGACTCAATCAGGTCGGCAATGGCCTCTGCCTGCGCCAGATCAACCTTGCCATTCAAAAACGCTCTTTCCGAAAACTCACCTGCTCGCGCCAGCCTGGCGCCAAGTTCGCACACGCGTTCGAGTAGCATATCGAGAAGAACCGGACCACCGTGACCCTGTATTTCGACTACATCTTCGCCGCTGAATGAGTGGGGTGCCTGGCAATAAAAACAGAGCCCGTGATCGAGGGTCTGGCCCGTGGCATCTAAAAATTTTCTGAATCGGACGTGATTTTTTAGCAGCTTGCCCGCGATCAGGGTATTACCAATTTCCAGGGCCTGCGGGCCCGAGATTCGCACGATGCCGATGCCGCCAATTCCCGGAGGAGTCGCAATTGCTGCAATGGTATCGCCGCCTGGCATGGTTCCGTATGCCTGGCCCGTCAGGAGCCCCCGGCATCTATGCGCTTGGTGATTACCCACTGCTGAGCAATCGACAGGATATTGTTGACTACCCAGTAAAGCACGAGGCCGGAAGGGAAGAAGGCGAAGAAAAAGGTAAAAACAAAGGGCAGGGCCATCATCACCTTTGCCTGTATTGGATCGGGAGGCGTGGGATTCAGTTTTTGCTGTATCAGCATGCTGATACCCATGATTACCGGTAAAACGTAAAAGGGGTCCATTACCGATAAATCCTTGATCCAGAATATGAAGGGCGCCTGGCGTAGATCGACAGTCTCGAGTAAGGCCCAGTAGAGGGCAATAAATACCGGAATCTGTACCAATATCGGCAGGCAACCACCCATCGGGTTGATTTTCTCGGTTTTATACAGCTCCATCATCGCCTGGTTCATTCTCTTCTTATCACTGCCATAGCGTTCTTTTAGTGTTTTAAGCCGTGGGCCCACCTTGCGCATCTTCGCCATCGAGCGATAACTGGTTTCCGACAACTTGTAAAAAACTGCCTTGATCGTCAGGGTAAGCAATATAATTGCCAGCCCCCAGTTGCCGACATAGCTGTGATATAACGATAGTAACCAGTACAGGGGTTTTGACAGGAAGGTTAACACGCCATAGTCGACAGTTAGCTCGAGACCTGGCGTAATTTCTTCCAGGCGCTTCACCAGTTTGGGACCGACAAACAGCTGGCTGGTGAATTCGGTGCTGTTTCCCGGCGAAACCAGTTTATTTTCTGATCTCAGCCCTATCGTATAGGTAGCGGGTTGGCGGCTGGTATTGGCTATTGAATAGGCCAGGTTAGTGCCATCCTGCGGCGGAATCCAGGCCGTTAGAAAATAATGTTGCAGCATCGCTATCCAACCGCCCTGGAAATTCAGCTTTAACTGGCCATCTTCCATGTCGTCAAAATCCACTTTTTCGTATTTAACTTCCTCGTTGTAATACACCGCACCGGTATAGGTAATCAGTATTCTTGATTCGCTTAACGGCCGCGTGCGTTGAATTTGACGGTATTGGCTGCCTTGCCAGTCCTGGTCCGTATTGTTTTCGACCCGATGCTTGACTTCAATTAGATAATCGCCCCTTTTGAATTCATAGGTCTTGATGACTTTGATGCCGTCTTGTTCCCATACCAGTGGCACTATGATGCGATCATCTCCATCCTGCAGACTGTATTGCGATTTCGCAGTTTGGTAAACACTGTGGTGAGTGGGTGCCGTGTTGCTACGATTCCTGAGACCGCTTTGTATGACGTGGAGCGACTCTGCATCGCTGTGGACAATTTCCAGCCCCAGTTCGGGTTGATCGAGAGAGACCGGGTATTTTTTCAATTTTAGCGAACGAATCACGCCTCCCTTGCTGTCGATAACAGCAATGACCACGTCAGTTTCCACTGTAACCAGGCTTTCGGGCGCAATAGATGCTGTAGTTTCCAGCGTAGCGGTGGCATCAACCGCCAGGCCATCGGCCTGATCGGGCAAATCGACTATGTTTGACGAATCTACCTCTGCAGCCTGTTCCGGCACCGAGGGCGCGGGGTTGACACCCTCGCTGCTGGTTACCGGCTGGGGGCCGTAATCGAGTTGCCATTGTTGCCAGATCAGCATTGCCACAAAGACCAGCGCGGCAAACAGAAATAGTCGTGTGTTATCCATCTATCGGGAGGCCCTTTTTGTTTATTGATGCGGGGACCGGGTCATAACCGCCCGCATGCCACGGGTGACAGCAAGAAATGCGTTTAACGGCAAACAGGAATCCATTCAGTGCGCCGTGCTGGTCAATTGCCTCTATGGCGTACTGCGAACAGCTTGGCGTATAACGACAACTACAGCCCATGCCGAACAGCGGGCTCAAGAAATACTGGTAAGCTCGAATTGGGATAATCAGGAGTTTTCGCATTGCTTGATAACGCTAGTCCAGTGTTTTTCCAGGTTTGAAATCAATTGTGCGCTATCGATTGACATAATTGACCGCCGCACCATGATTACCATGTCCCTTGCGGGTAAACGATGCTGGTTTTTCCGAAAACTTTCACGGAAAATTCTTTTTAAGCGATTTCGCAGTACCGCTTTCTGTATTTGTTTTCTTGCTATTGCGAATCCGAGCCTCGGGCAGACTCCAGCCTGGTTACCCACCAGTATCGTAATGCTGGCATCGTCAACGCGCTTGTTACTATTGAAAATCTGCCGAAACTGCGCAGCCCGCACCAGTCTTAATTGCCTGGGAAACGACTCTTTACCCCGGACCCCCATTACTAAAAAAACAAGTCTAGGGCGTCAGGCGTGCCCGGCCCTTGGCTCTACGCGCCTTGATAACCCCGCGACCGCCTCGAGTTTGCATACGAGCGCGAAATCCATGCGTTCTGGCTCGTTTCAAGTTGCTCGGCTGGAATGTACGTTTCATGTTAGTGTCCTCTGCTTGTGCAGCCCGACTAAACCAATAAGGCGCGACAATGTACTGGTCTAGCAGCCATTCGTCAATACGTAAATGCCCTAATTGGCTATATTTTGGCGTTGGGTCAATGGATTGGCCTTTCTGAAGGCGCGCATGTGTTTTTTATCGTATCGGGCTTTGCTCTGGCTGTGGATAAGTATATTATTAGGCGCTGCGTGCTGGGCACCGGAACTGTTTCGTCGGGGCCGTGCCAGATCATCCAGATAAATGATAGAGATGGGTATAGCCCAACAGGGAATGGTGATTTGTCATTTATGTCCGGGTGAATAAAAAATAAGCGCTCTTTTTTTTCGGCGCGAATGTAATCACCGTCATCGTGTAATGTGTGGGATAACCGAGTTTATTACGTTTTGAATTCAATCTGGCAACAATGTGTTACCTGCCTCGAAGGGGAGATTAGCGAGCAGCAGCTCAATACCTGGATTTTGCCATTACAGGTAGAACAGGAGCAGAACACTTTAAAACTACTCGCACCCAACCGTTTTGTTATGGACTGGGTTCGCAAGCACTTTCTCGATCGAATCAATGAGCTGGTCATCAGTCTCGATGAGAGTAATTCCATCTCGGTAAATTTATCGATTGGCTCCCAGCTAAAACCTCGAGTGCCGGTTCAGTCAGAACCTGATACGCGATCGTCACGCCGTAAAAATCAATCATCGGGTTTAAACGAAACGCAAATATTCAACAGCTTTGTCGAAGGCAAATCTAACCAGCTGGCTCGTGCGGCCTCGATCCAGATCAGCAATAATCCCGGGTCTGAGTATAACCCGCTCTACATATATGGTGGTGTCGGGCTAGGTAAAACCCATTTAATGCAAGCAATTGGCAACCAGATCAAACAGGTTAATCCTGCGGCAAACGTGCTTTACGTTAATTGTGAGCGATTTGTATCGGACATGGTAAAGGCTTTGCAGCACAGCAAAATGAACGAGTTCAAGCGTTCGTATCGTAGTCTCGATGTATTGCTAGTGGACGATATTCAGTTTTTAGCCGACAAAAGCCGCTCACAGGAAGAGTTTTTTCATACCTTTAATTCGCTCTACGAAGCTCACGCCCAAATGGTTATTACCTGTGATCGGTTCCCCAGGGAAATTGAGGGCCTGGAAGATCGGATTCGCTCACGTTTAGGTTGGGGCCTGGCAGTCGATATCAAATCGCCCGATCTCGAGACCCGCGTGGCCATACTAAAAAGCAAGGCCGAACAGGTGAACGTTCAGCTGCCCGAGGATGTCGCGTTTTTCGTCGCGGAGCGATTTAAGTCGAATATCCGGGAGCTCGAGGGCGCATTGAAACGGCTCATAGCCCATTCCAGGTTTACCGGACAAACGATAAACCAGGAATTTACGCGGCTGGCGCTAAAGGAGCTGCTTGCAGTGCAGGACAAACTCGTAACCATAGAGAATATCCAGAAACTCGTAGCAGAGTACTTTAAAATCAGGGTCGCTGACCTGCTATCGAGCCGCCGCACACGGTCGATTACCCGGCCTCGCCAAATAGCCATGTCGCTGGCAAAGAGTTTGACCCGGCATAGTTTGCCCGAAATAGGCAATGCCTTCGGGGGCAGGGATCATACAACAGTCATTCATGCTTGTCGTAAGGTCGATGAACTGCGCAAAGAGGATCGAAGAATCGAAGAGGATTACGAAAACTTACAGCGAATTTTAAGCAATTAATCGCAGTCGGCACTGATGCAAAGAGCAATAGCTGTGATTAACTATTCGTGCTATTTTAGCGCGTAACTTGTGTGCAACGTGTGGATTAAAAGGCAGTTAAAATTGATCCTGTATCTATACACTGATATCCACAGATTACCAATAGCATGTGGACAGGATAAAAGGCAGAGAAAGCGAATAACCTATTGATATATAAAGACAAATCAGATTTATCAACAAAAAACGTGCTTATAATAACTACAATATAATATATATATGAAAACAACTATTAATAGACAAAGTCTGCTTGGCCCGTTACAGCAGGTAATCGGTGCAGTAGAGCGAAGACAAACACTCCCAATTCTGGGCAACGTATTACTTAGCTCGGATGCAGGCGTTCTTTCCCTGACTGCCACTGATCTTGAAATCGAAATGGTGGCGAAGGTCGACACTGTTAGCTCGGTTGATTTTCAAACGACGCTTCCAGCGCGGAAATTACTGGATATATGCAAAGCATTGCCAGACGATTCCGAGATCGAATTTAATATTGAAGATAACCGGGTAGTACTGACTTCTGGCCGTAGCCGTTTTTCGTTGGCTTCATTGCCAGCCAAGGATTTCCCAAGTTTAGATGAGATAGACGGAAAACAGTCATTCGACATCCCGCAAGCCGAGCTCAAGTCATTACTGGAGAGTACCTCGTTTGCGATGGCTCAGCAGGACGTACGCTACTATTTAAACGGAATTCTAATGGAAATTTCGCCCGACCATCTGAAGCTGGTGGCTACCGATGGACACCGACTGGCACTCAGTGAATTCAAGACCAGTATTTCGGTTGACGAAGCAAAACAGATAATTATTCCTCGCAAAGCGGTTCTCGAAATGTCACGCTTACTTGAAGCTAATGACAGTGTTGTGAAGATTATCCTGAGTCAAAACCACATTCGGGTTGAAAGCGACGCACTGGTGTTCACCTCGAAGCTAATCGATGGCAAGTTCCCTGATTACAACCGTGTGATACCGGTTGACGGTAATAAAACCCTGGTGGTTAACCGGGAGATGCTGAAACGCGCGATGAGCAGAATTGCTATTTTATCTAATGAAAAATATCGTGGCATTCGTTTGACCCTGGCGCCCGGCAATTTATCTATTCAGGCTAATAATCCTGATCAGGAAGAGGCCGAAGAGGAGTTGTCAATTGATTACGACGAAGCCCAGATAGAAATTGGGTTTAATGTGACCTATTTAATCGATGTACTGGGTGTACTGGACTCCGAAGATGTTCACATCAAATTAAAAGATGCGAATAGTAGTTGTATCATCAGCGACAGCGAGGACTCGCCGAGCCTGTATGTCGTCATGCCGATGCGCTTATAGTTTGTTAACCAGAAAAATTTGGCCAGAGCTGTTAATCAAAATTCAGTGATCCGGGTATTATGTCAATCAGTCAGCTTAGCCTGACAAATTTTAGAAATCTAAAAAGTACTACCTTAGATTTCCACCCATCGATCAACTTGATATCGGGTAACAACGGGTCGGGCAAAACAAGTTTGCTCGAATCCATCCACGTGCTATGCCAGGCATGTTCATTTCGTAGCCATCAACTAAAACAATGTATCAGCCATGGCGATACAGGCTTTTTACTGTTTGGACGATTTGGCGGGTATAAAGCGGGGCTTTCCAGGTCACAACAGAAACTTGAAATCAAACTAGATGGAGAACCGATCCAGCGACGGTCCATTCTGGTCAGTAAGACACCCGTTAATATAGTCAATGCAGATAGTTTTAGTTTAATTACCGGTCCACCCGAAGCGCGACGAAAGTATTTAAACTGGTGTTTGTTCCACGTGGAACATCAATATTCGGAGTGCTGGGTACGATTCAAGCATGCCCTTAAACAGCGCAACCATTTGTTAAAAAGCAGGCAAGACTTGAACTTGCTTGATTACTGGAACGAATATTTAATAGAACCCTCACTGGCAATTTCTCGATATCGAGCGAAATACACGAAGTTGATCGCCGAGCAACTCGCAAGGCAGCTGATAGAGCTGCCGGGAGATGTAAGTATCACCCTGGATTATGTTGCGGGATGGCCTAAACAGGCTGATCTCAAACAATGCCTGGAGGACGATCGGGAAAAAGACATCAGGGCGGGCTTCACCAACCATGGTATTCACCGCGATAACCTGCAAATAATGGCCGATGGGATGCCGGCAGCACAAGTATTGTCGAGGGGTCAATTGAAAAGGCTGTGCCTGGCTCTTATTATTGCCGCGCTCAATATAGTGCGGGAAAACAGCGACAGGAGGATCATTTTTTTAATCGATGACCTACACTCTGAACTCGATCACGAGTCACAACAAAAGGTTTATCGGCAGCTAGACGATATCGGTATTCAGCTATTCATAACCAACCTGGAAAGCCATATTCCTACTGCATTACAGGGAAAAGAATATAAAATGTTTCACGTGGAACATGGTATCATTAAGGCCCTGCAAAAGCGCTAGACAAGTAGATGTCAGAATACGATTCCACCAGTATAAAAGTGTTAAAAGGTCTCGATGCCGTACGCAAGAGACCGGGTATGTATATTGGCGATACCGATGATGGTACCGGCCTGCATCACATGGTATTCGAGGCGGTTGATAATTCAATCGATGAAGCGCTCGCCGGCCATTGCTCGGAAATAAAAGTTGTCATACACAATGATAATTCGGTATCTGTAAAAGATGATGGGCGCGGAATACCGGTTGATATTCATCAGGAGGAAGGACGATCCGCAGCAGAGGTAATACTCACTATCCTGCACGCGGGCGGTAAATTTGACGATAATTCCTATAAAGTGTCAGGCGGCCTGCACGGAGTTGGTATCTCGGTGGTCAACGCGCTGTCGGAAAAGCTGCTTTTGCGCATCAAAAGACACGGCAAGCTGCATGTTCAGGAGTACGCTCTGGGAGTTCCGCTGGCTGACCTAAAGGCGATCAAAGACACCGATCAGACCGGAACCGAGCTGCGATTTTACCCAAGCTCTGAAATATTTAGCGATATTGAATTTCACTACGACATATTAGCCAAAAGACTACGCGAACTATCTTTCCTGAACTCGGGCGTTCACATACACCTGTTCGATGAAAGAAACAACAAGGAAGATGTTTTCGAATACCAGGGCGGTATCCGGGCATTCGTCGAGCATTTGAACAGAAACAAAACCCCGATTCACGAAAAAGTGATAGAGATCGATGTGACCGTCCAGGACGTTGGCGTCGAGTTATCGATGCAATGGAATGATTCGTACCAGGAAAATATATTCTGCTTCACCAATAATATTCCGCAACGAGACGGTGGAACCCATCTATCGGGGTTTCGCACTGCGTTAACTCGAACCCTGAACAACTATATGGAAAACAGTCCGCTTAAAAAGGACAAGGTTTCTACCAGTGGTGACGATGCCCGCGAGGGTTTAACTGCGGTTTTATCGATCAAGGTACCCGACCCGAAGTTTTCATCGCAGACCAAAGACAAACTGGTTTCATCAGAAATAAAGGGCATAGTCGAATCTGCCGTAGGCGATAAGCTAAAGGATTTTTTGCAGGAAAATCCGTCCGAAGCTAAATCCATAACGATGAAAATACTCGAAGCGGCGAGGGCGCGCGAAGCAGCGCGTAAAGCCCGCGAGATGACGCGGCGAAAAGGTGCGCTGGATATCGCGGGCTTGCCGGGGAAATTAGCCGACTGTCAGGAAAAAGATCCAGCCCTGTCGGAGATCTACCTGGTGGAAGGGGATTCAGCAGGCGGGTCTGCAAAACAGGGGAGAAACCGCAAAACCCAGGCGATATTGCCGCTAAAGGGAAAAATCCTCAATGTAGAGAAGGCGAGATTCGATAAGATGTTGCAGTCGGCTGAAGTGGGCACTCTTATAACCGCCCTCGGCTGTGGTATCGGCCGGGAAGAATTCGATATAAATAAACTACGTTATCATCACATCATTATCATGACTGACGCCGATGTAGACGGTTCCCATATACGCACGCTGTTACTCACTTTCTTTTATCGTCAGATGCATGAACTGGTCGAACGTGGCCACGTTTATATTGCCCAGCCACCTCTGTACAAGGTTAAAAAGGGCAAGCAGGAACGTTATGTAAAAGATGACAAGGAGCTTAACAGTTATCTGCTACAGCTGGCCATCGAAGGCGCCAGTCTGTTTTTAAGCGACGACACACCCGCGTTGTCGGACATGGCGCTTGAAAATCTGGCGCGTCAATATATGACTATTCTGGCGATTTTTAATCGACTCGAGCGCAGCTTGACCCTCGAAATATTAAATGAGTTAATTGATTTACCCGCGCTAGGTGAGCATGAATTGTTCGATGAAGCGGCCATGAATGACTGGGGAAAGATCCTGGTCGCCAGGATGAATGAAAAAAGCAGTACCTCGGTTTCTTATCAGATGAGCGTACATAGCGACGAAAATAGTAATCAATTCGGACTGTCACTGGACAAACGCCATCACGGAATACACGCCCGATACGAACTAAGCCCGGAGTTTTTCAATGGTGCCGATTACCGCGCGATGGCCCAGTTTATTGAGCAGGCCGGTGATCTCCTGGGTGAGCAGTCGTTTATCAGTCGTGGTGAGCGAAAAGAAAATGTCGAAAAATTCAGTGATGTGTATGAGTGGCTAATGAAAGAAGCCAAAAAAGGATTAAACATTCAACGCTATAAAGGCCTGGGGGAGATGAACCCGGACCAGCTATGGGAAACAACCATGGATCCTGATAATCGGCGCTTACTAAGAGTGCGCATAGAAGACGCGATTGCCGCCGACGAGGTATTTACTACCTTGATGGGTGACCAGGTGGAGCCGAGACGTGAATTTATCGAATCGAATGCCCTGAATGTTCATAACCTTGATGTATAATCGCCGTTGAGCCTGGGATATTATTCCTAAGTTATTGATTTTAAAGGCAATAATACAACTTGCGGGTAACTAAAAAATAATCGCTTCTGAGCAGGAAAATAGATTTCCCTCGCTACGATATTCTAGTCACGACAGACCCCCAGAGGAAAAGCGTTGAAAAACCCACTCCTGGACAATGGTGGATTACCGGCATTCAGCCAAATCACTCCCAATATAATACAGTCGGCTATCGAGACTATAATCGCCGATAATCGACAGCAGATCGGCGGTCTCGTCGACAAGGGTGATATGAGCTGGGACGGGCTGATTAAACCCATATCGTTGCTTGAAGATCGATTAAGCAAGGCCTGGTCCCCGGTGCGTCATCTCAACTCGGTGAAAAGTAGCGACACTCTGCGCGAAGCCTACAACAACTGCCTGCCATTACTGAGCGAATATTCGACCGAAATGAGCCAGAATCGCCAGCTTTATCAGGGCTATCGAAATATTGCGGATTCGCCGACCTACGCTGAGCTGGATTCGGCTCAACAAAAAACCGTCGATGATGCACTCAAACACTTCAGGCTGGGAGGTGTTGATCTGGAAGGGGCGGACAAACAGCGCTATCAGCAATTGCAAAAGGAGCTTTCAGAGCTACAGTCAAGCTTCGACAATAATTTACTCGACGCAACACAGTCCTGGCAAAAGCTGGTGACTGATGAACCACAGTTAGAGGGCATACCCGAATATGCGATGGCGATGTTCAAACAGCTGGCCGAACAAAATAATCAGTCCGGTTATCGTCTAACCCTCGATATGCCAAGCTACATAGCGGTAGTCACCTACGCACAGTCCCGCGAACTGCGAAAGGAAGTATACGAGGCCTATTCGACGCGCGCCTCCGATCAGAATATTACCGATAAAAAGTGGGATAATGCTGGTAACATGCAGCAAATAGTCGCTAAAAGGGCTGAAAAAGCAAAAATCCTGGGGTTTGATAACTATGCCGAATACTCGCTCGAAACCAAGATGGCCGAGTCGGTTAAGCAGGTACTCGATTTTCTTTATGACCTCGCGCAGCGGTCGAAGTCAGCGGCGGTCGACGAATTAGCCGAGAGACAGGCATATGCCGAATCGCTGGGTTTCGATGGGGAACTGCAGGCCTGGGATTACGCTTATTACAGTGAAAAGTTGAAGCAGCACAAATATCAAATTTCGGAGGAAGACCTAAAGCCCTACTTCTGCGACGACAACGTCATCGACGGCTTGTTTGAAATCGTGAAAACTCTCTACGGCGTCGATATAATCACGGTAGAGAAGACGGTCGATGTGTGGGATAAATCGGTGCGCTTCTACCAGATTAATAATCCCTCGGGCGAAATGATCGGGCAGTTTTACCTGGATCTGTACGCGCGTGAAAACAAACGCGGTGGCGCCTGGATGGATGAATGCATTAACCGTTATCATATCGACGGCAAGACCCAGATACCAGTGGCTTATCTGACCTGCAATCTGACGCCACCCATCGGCGATGAGCCTGCTTTATTTACCCACGACGAAGTGATAACCCTGTTCCATGAGTTCGGGCACGGGTTGCACCACATGCTAACCCGAATCGATGTTCCGGAAGTTGCCGGGATCAATGGCGTCGAGTGGGATGCGGTCGAATTGCCGAGCCAGTTTATGGAAAATTTTTGCTGGCAAAAGCAGGCCCTGGAATTATTTGCCAGGCATTACCAGACCGGTGATACCCTACCCGAAGAGCTATTCGACAAGATGGTTGCGGCAAGGAATTTCCAGAGCGCCCTGCAAATGCTCAGACAAGTTGAATTCGCGCTATTTGACATCAAGCTTCACCAACAGGATGGTTTAAGCAGTGCAGCACAAATTCAGGATATACTGGATCAGGTTCGGGCCGAAATTTCGGTTGTGAAAACCCCGCTAAACAATCGTTTTCAAAATGGATTTTCGCATATTTTTGCAGGTGGCTATGCGGCGGGTTATTATAGTTACAAATGGGCGGAGGTTTTATCCGCTGATGTATTCTCCGCATTCGAAGAGGCAGGCATTTTCGATGCGACAATCGGGTTGAAATTCCTGCATTGTATTCTTGAACAAGGAGGTTCGCGCCCCGCGATGAAATCGTTTCGATGTTTTCGCGGACGAGAACCCAATATTGACGCGCTGCTACGGCATAGCGGCATAAACACATAGAAGATTATGACAAAATATTTACTCACAGGGTTGCTTTACCTGCTCTCCACGATCGGGGTATTAGCCCAGGATGCTACAAACACAGGGACTGTCGACAAGTCCCTCATAGAAGCAGCTACCGAGAAGACCGCCGTTGAAGAAGCGCCTCAGCAGCCCAGGGAAATGCTTTATGTCACCGACGAGTTACGCTTGTCGCTTTATCCAAATGCGAATGATAAAAGCCGAGCGCTGGAATATCTATCCTCGGGTGACAGGCTGGGGATACTGGAAGTTCAGGGCCCTTACGCCCTGGTGATTGCTCCGACTGGTCGGCGTGGTTGGGTAAAGCGAGGGTTTTTGTTAAGCAAACCAACATCCAAGATATTGCTTGCACAGCAGAAAAAAACGAATGAGGATCTTCTTCAGGAAATAGAAAAACTTGCCAATAGCAAGGTTGTTATCGATCAATACGAACGTGATATGGATGCACTAACTAAAAATTTGAAAATTGCGGAGACAGCACAGGCGATAGCCGAAAAAATGGTAGTTGAACTCGAACAGACCGCTCGCGACAAGGCAGAACTAGATGCCTCCATTAAAGCGGCGAAGGAGACGAAAACAACCTTGCCTGTGCAGGCACTAATCGATACCGCGAGACTCTATTGGCAATACTTGATCCCGATTTTTCTGGCATTACTATTGCTCGGATCATTGATCGCCAAAATTATGATCGATGCACGTATCAAGCGGCGTTATCATGGTCTCAAACTCTGGTAAGCGACCCGCCACAAATAATTTTTGAAACTGAACATGCGTTACCGGGACCTGCGGGAATTTATCGAGCAACTCGAAAAAGATGGTGACTTAAAACGCATCAGTCAACGCATCGACCCCAATCTGGAAATTACCGAAATAGCACAGCGGACCCTGCGCCAACAGGGCCCGGCACTATTATTCGAACAGGCCGGCGACAGTAAAATTCCGCTCCTCGCCAACTTATTTGGTACCGAACAACGCGTAGCACGCGCGATGGGCGCCAGTCAGCTCGAATCTCTACGCGAGGTGGGCAAGCTATTAGCCTTTCTCAAGGAACCCGAACCGCCGACAGGATTTATCGATGCGATAAAGACGCTGCCGATCTACAAAAAAATACTCGATATGTCACCGCGCCATGTCAGCAAGCCGAAATGCCAGCAGATTAAAATCACCGGTGATGAAGTAGACCTGTCTTTATTGCCGATACAGACCTGTTGGCCCGATGACGTTGGTCCTTTGATTACCTGGGGCCTTGTCACCACGCGGGGACCTGCTAAGAAACGCCAGAATTTAGGTATTTACCGCCAACAGGTGATCGCCAGAAACAAGGTTATCATGCGCTGGCTGCCACATCGGGGCGGGGCGCTGGACTATCGCGAATGGCGCGAACAGGAGGGCGACCGGCCGTTCCCGGTTGCGGTCGTGTTGGGTTGTGATCCAGCCACTATCCTCGCCGCGGTAACGCCGATACCCGATAGCCTGTCCGAATACGCCTTTGCCGGTCTGTTGCGGGGCAGCAAGACAGAAGTAGCCGATGCCCTGTTATCCGATCTACAGATCCCGGCGCGTGCCGAAATCGTGCTGGAAGGTTATATTTACGCCGATGAAGAAGCCGAAGAGGGTCCTTTTGGCGACCATACCGGTTACTACAACGAAACCGAGCGCTTTCCGCTTTTTACAATCGAAGCGATTACGATGCGCAAGGACCCGATTTACCACAGCACCTACACGGGTCGTCCACCCGATGAACCGGCCATACTGGGCCTTGCGCTCAACGAAGTGTTTATCCCGATGCTACAAAAACAGTTCCCGGAGATCGTTGATTTTTATCTACCCGCCGAAGGCTGCTCCTATCGTGTCGCGGTGGTTAGTATGAAAAAGCAATACCCGGGTCACGCGAAACGCGTGATGATGGGTATCTGGTCATTTTTGCGCCAGTTCATGTACACCAAATTTATCATAGTGGTAGATGCGGATATCAATGCGCGTGACTGGAAAGACGTCATCTGGGCCATTTCTACGCGCATGGATCCGGCGCGAGACCTGACTATCATTGAAAATAGCCCAATCGACTATCTCGATTTTGCATCACCGGTTTCGGGCTTAGGCTCCAAAGTCGGGTTCGACGCAACCAATAAATGGCCCGGCGAGACGACGCGGGAATGGGGCCGGCCGATTGCGATGGATGCGGCCACGATTAAAAAAATAGACGATATCTGGGATGAGCTGGGAATTGATTCTAAATAGCAATCTTTGGGGTTCGTAGCCCGATAGCCCGATAGCCAGGTAAATGGCAGTCAGGTTTTCAAGTTAAGCAGCCGCATCGGTATCGTAATATTAGATTTTTTATATCCATAATTGGATGAAAGCAGACGCGAATTTTATTTACCCGAGAGGCCGCTAAGTACCCTTTGGTCTTGTTCTGAATTGGTGGACACCTAGAATGTATTCTGATGTTGGCAAGAATTTCTCGAACTTCTTGAGTTGACCGTCTAACCACTATTGCGATCTAACATGGTTATATTGTTGTCGGCCCGGGCATATGGAATGATATAATGAGCGGAGACGCGGAGCATTTCCGCGAGGCAAAATACGATAGTTTTAGTTGTTGCGAGATCTTGTTCGCTGTTCCTTGTCCAGGCTTGGAACCTGGCATCGCAGAGGTAGCATAAAGATGGACACCAAGAAACTCAGATCGTTACAGACGCCACTAAAGGCCCGTTATCGCGAAGAGCCGGAGGTAGCA
>Ga0164320_10000083_pt1 | contig 25202 bp, 13 predicted proteins | sample GuaBasSediGuay11_FD_113736 | JGI IMG/M metagenome (GOLD analysis project Ga0164320, IMG submission 113736) | Subseafloor sediment microbial communities from Guaymas Basin, Gulf of California, Mexico - Guay11, Core 4567-28, 0-3 cm | ecosystem: Environmental > Aquatic > Marine > Hydrothermal...
AAAGAAAGTAATGAAGAATTGCCTGAAGATGTAAAGGCTTATTTTGAATATAAAAAATCTACCGGAAGGGGGATGTCCGATTATATGAAATTAAACACGGACTTCTCTTCGATGGAAGAAGACCAACTATTATCTGAATATCTTATTGCTACAGGCGAGGCTATGGATTCGGATGACGTGGATGTCCTGATGGATGACTACAGATACGATGAAGAACTTGACGAGGAAAAAGATATTAAGAAAATTAAGTTGGCAAAGAAAAAAGTTATTGCTAAAGCTAAAAAGTTTTTTAACGAGCAAAAGGAAATGTACAAACAACCCCTTGAGTCAAGCACGGTTGGAATTTCTGAAGAGCAACAGAAAGAAATTGACGAGTATAAGCAATACTTGGCTACGGCTAAAAGTAACCAAGAGGAAGTAAAAAGGAAAAGAGATTGGTTTATTGAAAAAACCAACGAGGTATTTTCAGATTTCAAAGGTTTTGATTTCAAGATTGGAGATGCTACTTTGACTTTTAATCCGGGTGATTCGAGCAAAATGAAAGAGACTCAGTTAGATTCATCATCTTTTGTAAAAAAGTTTATTGATAAAGAAACAGGGTTGATTAATGATGCTGCGGGATATCACAGGGCATTAGCCATCGCAATGAATCCTGAAAGATTTGCTACGTTCTTTTATGAGCAAGGCAAATCAGATGCTACAGAGAATGTTACACGTAAAATGAAAAATGTCCAAATGACAGAACGTAAGACACCTCAAGTGGCAAGAAGTAAGGATGGGTTGCAATTCAGGTCTGTGTCTACGCCAAGTAGCAGAGGCTTAAAGATTAAAAGTAATAAAAAGTAAACAATTTAAAAAATTAAAAAAATGGCAGGTAATTTTACAGGTCCCGGTTTTGACCTTCAGCCATCCGCACAACAGGTGCCGTTGGCAACAAACTACATCCAAAACTTTGATTTCTTGAATCAGTATCTTCCTGATACTTATGAAAAAGAATTTGAGCGTTATGGAAACAGAACAATTAGTTCATTCTTAAGATTAGTAGGAGCGGAGCTTCCTTCAAACTCTGACTTAGTTAAATGGGCAGAGCAAGGTAGACTACACGTGAAGTACACACAAGTTGGTAGTGCTGCACTTGTAAACGCTGATGAGGCTACTTTCCAAATTAATGACCCGGCTGCTCCGGCAGGAACGGCTACTACAGGACAAGTTCCTTTCTCTGCTCAAGGTGGTATCGCTTTGAGAGAAGGACAGACTGTTGTTGTAATTCAAAATGACGGTTCAGGAGAGAACAAAGGTATCGTTACTGACGTTGACCTTACTGTTTCTCCTATTCAAGCTACTGTTGCTTTCTATGAAGCAGGTGGTCTTGTAACTGCAGGTACAGGTCTTGGAAATGCTGACGTTACTATCTTTATCTACGGTTCTGAATTTAAGAAAGGAACTGTTGGAATGGAAGGTTCTCTTGAGTCTGATGACTACATCTTTGAGAACTCACCAATTATTATCAAAGACAAATATGCAGTATCAGGTTCTGATATGGCTCAAATCGGTTGGGTAGAAGTAACCACTGAAAACGGAGCATCAGGATACTTATGGTATATGAAGTCTGAGCACGAAACTCGTTTGAGATTCGATGATTATCTTGAAACCGCTATGGTTGAGGCAGTTCCTGCAGAAGCAGGTTCAGGTGCTGCAACAGGTGCTATTAACCCTAACTATGGTAACAAAGGTTCTGAAGGTATTTTCTATACTGTAGGAGAAAGAGGTAATTTATGGACAGGTGGTATTCCAAATGTTCTTGCTGATTTTGATACTATTATTGGACGTTTAGATTCTCAAGGAGCTATCGAGGAGAACGTACTTTTCCTTGACAGACAATTTGGATTTGCTATTGATGATATGTTAGCAGCTCAGAACTCTTATGGTGCAGGTGGTTCTTCTTACGGACTATTTGACAACGATGAGGAAATGGCTCTTAACTTAGGATTCTCAGGATTCCGTAGAGGATATGACTTCTACAAAACTGATTGGAAATACTTGAACGACCCAACTATGCGTGGAGGAAACGCAACAGGAGCGTCTTCAGGTCACATCAACGGTTTATTGGTTCCTGCAGGTTCTACATCTGTATATGACCAAGTACTTGGTAAGAACGCTAAAAGACCATACTTACACGTACGTTACCGTGCTTCAGAAACTGAAGACAGACGTTACAAAACGTGGATTACAGGTTCTGCAGGTGGTGCAGCTACAAGTAGCTTAGATGCTATGGAGGTTCACTTCTTATCAGAAAGATGTGTATGTACTATGGGTGCAAACAACTTCGTATTATTCGAAGACTAATAATCAATAAAGGGAGGGAGTGTCTTCAAAGACACTCCTATCCTTTTTTATAAATTTAAAATTTAATTAAAATGAAATTAGAATTGAAAGACCGAGTTTATAAACTCACAAGAAACAGAGCGCCTTTGTCGTGCATTATCCCCTCAAGAAATACAGGTAGAAGTCCTTTACTTTATTTTGATGAAGAAAAAGGCTACAACCGAGCGTTACGATACGCAAGAAATCAAAAGAGTTGTTTTGAAGATGAACAAGATGGAACGGCAATTGTTGAACCTATTGTTTTTGAAGACGGTATGTTACGTGTACCAAAGAACAATCCTATTCTTCAAGAGTTTTTACACTATCACCCTCTCAACGGAAAGAAGTTTATAGAGGTTGATTTTGGTAAAGACGCACAAGCAGAAGTAAATCAGTTAAATGTAGAGGTTGATGCTTTAATTGAAGCTAAATCTTTATCTATTGACCAACTTGAAAATGTAGGTAGGGTTTTATTTAATGTGGATGTAACTACTATTACAACTGCAGAACTTAAAAGAGATGTATTGGTATTTGCTAAAAGAAACCCACAAGTTTTTTTAAGAGCACTATCAGACCCTTCACTAAAACTTCAATCTACAATACAACAATTCTTTGACAATAAAATTTTAGGTTTTAGAAACAAGAAAAGAGATGTTCACTTTAACCTTGAAGGTAATAAAAAAAGAATGACTACTATACCATTTGGAGTAGACCCAATAGAATATTTATCTGATTGGTTCAAAACTGATGATGGTGTAGATGTGTTACAGTTTTTAGAAAAACAACTATAGCAGTTGTCCACTAAGCAACAGAGAGGGGTTTAACTACCCCTCTTTTTTTTTATGTATCTTTGTAATAAAGTATTTACATATGATAAATTCGGTTAGAAATACGGTATTGTCTATACTGAATAAAAATAATTACGGTTACATTTCTCCCTCTGATTTTAACTTGTTTGCTAAACAAGCACAGTTAGATATCTTTGAGGATTATTTTTATCAGTATAACTATCAATTGAATAAAGAGAATGCTCGTCAATCAGGTACGGGTTATGCTGATATTACTAAAGGTTATGAGGAAGTAATAAATATTTTTTCAGAGACAAAGTTTTTGCTGCATCAATCAAATAATAAATTCTTTACCCCAAGTCCTATTACGACAAATGATAATTATTATTTACTTAATAAGGTATTAACGTATACAAGACTGTTGGCAAGTGGGACTAATGATGTTACATTTCTTCAAACGCTAATAGATAGTACAACTAATTTTGTAGCAGCAGGAGTTCAGCCGGGAGATATAGTAGTAAATGTTACAACTAATGAAGTTGCTTTCGCAGAAACTGTAAATCCTGTTCAAATTGTATTGGTAGATGCTGATGGAAACCCTGCGGATATCTTTCCAAATCTTGGAGAGGAATATGTAATATATGATGATAGTGTAGTAAATGAAGCAGAGAAAGTAACACATAGTAAAATTACTATGCTAAACAATTCATTACTTACCGCACCATCAACAATGTTCCCTGCGTATACGCAACAGGAACCTACATTGTCATTGTTTCCGCCAAGCATTAATACTATGGGAGCGGTACAATGTCAATACATTAGATACCCACGTGACCCTAATTGGACGTATGTAAACTTAATTGGTGGTGAGCCATCGTTTGACCAATCACAACCTGATTATCAAGACTTTGAGTTGTCTATATCAGATGAACCAACATTGGTGTTGAAGATATTACAATATGCGGGTATGTCAATCCGAGAAGTAGCTGCAGTGCAGTTTGGTCAAGGATTAGAAAATATGGAAGACCAACAAGAAAAATAATAAACTATGCCTTATATATCACAATATCAATATTACGAAAACGGAGGTGCAGTACCTGAAGACGCTAATTGGGGGTCTTATCAGTACGTGTCTTTGTATGACATCGTAAACAACTTTATGCTGATGTATGCGGGAAACCATAACCTTATTAATAACGAAGAGAGATTTAAGGTTTTATTCCACGCTAAAAGAGCAATACAAGAGCTTAACTACGATGCGTTTAAAGAAATAAAAATATTAGAACTTGACGTGTGTAATACGCTTAGATTTGTTATGCCGTCAGACTATGTTAATTGGGTTAGAATCTCAGTATACAAAGATGGATTGTTGTATCCATTAACTGAGAACATTCAAACTAATTGGAGTAGTGCTTATCTGCAGGACAATAACTGTAGAATATTATTTGATGTTGATGGTAATGCTTTAAGTCCTCAATATTCTGATATAGATTATGACAGAATTATAGGTAGTAAAAAATCTATTTACTTAAACGCTAATAATCCATTTAACGGATACGAAGGATATTGTTGTGATGGGCAGTGGTATTTTGATTATCAGATAGGTGCACGTTTTGGTTTGAATACTGAAACTGCAAATAGGAATCCCACATTCAGCATTGACAAAAAATCAGGAGTTATAAACTTTAGCTCTGATATGGCAAACCAAAAGTGTATTCTTGAATATGTTTCGGATGGTATGGAGAATGGTAACGACTCAAGCGTAACTGTAAATAAACTCTTTGAAGAATATGTTTATGCTTACATTGAGTATGCCATACTAAATTCTAAATTAGGTGTTCAAGAATATGTGATTGCAAGAGCACGTAAGCGTAAAGGTGCATTACTACGAAATGCAAAAATTAGAATTAGTAATATACATCCGGGCAGACTCTTAATGAATATGAGAGGTAAGGATAAATGGTTGAAGTAATATGGCTAACGTACAAAGAAATTTTGTTTTAGGGAGGATGAATAAAAGTCTCGATGAGAGACTTGTCCCTAATGGTGAGTATGTAGACGCATTAAATGTAAGATTAGGTTCTACTGAAGATAGTGAAGTGGGTTCTGTTGAAACTACTAAAGGAAACACTCAGTTGACTAATTTACAGTTCGGTGGTCAGCAACTATCTAACTCAGCCAAATGTATTGGTGCTTATGAAGACGGTGCTAACGAGACCGTGTATTGGTTTGTTCACGACCCTGCGTTTCCCGGTTCTTCAGGAACTACTAATAAACTTGATTTAATTGTATCATATAACACAGTACTTAATATACTAACGTATCACGTAATTAGTATTGATGATGGTGGTGGTGTAAATTCAACTTTAAATTTTGATGAACAGTATCTAATAACGGGAGTCAACTTAATAGAGGACTTGTTGTTTTTTACTGATGATTATAACGCTCCACGTTTCATAAACATAAACAGGAACTACCCAAACCCAATTGGTAATATTGACCAAATTATAAATGAAGATATTCTCGTGGTTAAGAAACCACCTATAACATCTTTAGACATTGAACCTATAAGCACGTCCTCTCAAGAAACTTTTTTAGAGGACCGATTTGTTTGTTTTGCATACAGATACAGATACGAGGACGGAGAGTATTCAGCTACATCTCAGTTTTCAAATCCATCATTTATACCCGGAGCATTCAGATATGATTTTTCTACAGGATTAAATGAAGGGATGTTAAATGTAACAAACCAATCTACTTTAACATACAACTCAGGAGGACCTCTTGTAAAAGGTATAGACCTTTTATGGAAGGATATGCAGACAGGAAGTATTCGAGTTATTGAGAAACTTGATAAAGAAGAGTTAGGTCTTGTAGATAATACAGATTTTACTTACACTTTTAGCAATAGTAAAATATTTACAATCTTACCTGACAGTGAGATATTAAGACTATACGATAACGTACCGAGACTTGCTAAGGCTCAGACGTTAATGGGTAACAGGTTGATTTATGGAAACTACTTAGAGCAGTATGACATTGTAAGTTTGTCGGGGTTTCCCACAAAACTTGAGTTTACTACTCAGCTTGTTTCAGAAGAGATAGGATTAGAGGAAGTACCTGATGCAGTTGAGGATGGAAATTACTCTATTGATGGTGCTAATACAGTTACTAATGCTATCGTTTCATTTGATTTAGATGGTTTAGATTTAGTAGCGGGTGCAATAATTGAACTGCAAATTAAATTTGAGCATTTTGGATTTACAGGTCCAAACCCTCCAACTGCTACGACTGCTGAGACTGAAATAAACTTTACTTATATTTTGCCACAAGACTTTGCGAGTCCTTATGATTTAGGAATTAGCGTAGACTTTTTAGATAAAATTGGTACTGCTGCAAACATTGAAACTGTAGCAGACGCTTGTTTAGGTTCTACTCTGACAGATTTATTTAACTGTAGTATCCCTACATCTTTGGATACTTTAAGTAAATTTGAGTCCGGTATAAATGGTCCTAACGAACCCATAGCAGTTATTGTATCCCCTGCGTCTACAGAGATTAAATTACAACTCCCTGCTATGAGATTTGTTGATGACCCATTAGCTATAACGCAATGGGCATATGAATATTATAGCGTTACTTTTGGTTCAGCAACATTTCAAACTATAGGAGACCCTAAAAGTTTACATAGTAACAGAAGCTATGAGGTAGGTATTATTTATATGGATGACTTCAATAGAGCTACAACTGCTTTAGTGAGTCCTAACAACACGGTAAATGTACCTTGTTCATTATCTGAGTTTGCAAATCAAATTCGAGTAGATATACCAACAACACAACTTGCTCCAAGTTGGGCGACAAGATATAAGTTCTGTATTAAAGCAGACAAAGAAAATTATTTCAACGTATATTCTAATTTCTTTTTCCGTGACCCAACATCATCAGCAGATTTCTTTTTACTTGAAGGGCAGAATGCACAGAAAGTAGAAGAAGGAGATTTGTTGACAGTTAAAAGAGATACAAATGGTCCCATTAATAGATGTGCATTTGCTACTGTTTTAGATAAAAAAGCACAGGAGAGAGAGTTCTTAGACCCTGCTCCTGTTGATGTGACCGGTGCTGAGATACCTGTTCCTCAAGGTGTTTATATGAAAATGAGGGCAACAGATTTTGCGACTACTGTAGGTGATTTACCTGTAGTTGCATATGGGGAGTTTAGTAGTTCAGGAAGCGGTTGTAGAATTGTAGATTATCCTGTTGACAGGGAAGACCCTGCAACACCCGGTTCTTATATTGACTACACTATACCTGCGGGGTCTCGTATAAATATATTTATTGATAACCACAGACGTGGTAACACAGGTAGTTTTGCGGGAGGAGTTCCTCAAAGAACTTGGAGAGTTGATGCTACGTTTACTGCATCTCAGGAGTATTCAAATTTCAAAGATTGGTTTGATGGAGACAATATAGCAGTTGCATTAGAAACTCAAGCATCTAATGAGGGAACAGGAGTTACAGGACCGGGTTATAACAGTACTTTAAATGGCTCGTTAGGGGGATGTGGTGCGGCTAATGTTAATTGTGTTTTCCGAACAGGTGTAGGTCCTAATGGTAGGACAATGTTTACTGTTAAGAGTTCTGAAGGATATAGTGGTAAAAAGAAAAGAGTAAGTTTAAAGGTAAAGATTGAAGTAATTAGAAGTAATTCTTTATTGGTATTTGAAACACAACCTCAAGATGCTGCACCTGATGTGTGGTATGAATCATCAGAGTCATTCGCAATTGACCCTGCAACAGGATTCCACGAGGGTAACGTACAGAACCAAGATGCAGTTCAATCTGCTATTGTAGATACTGCATTCTTTAACTGTTATGCTTTTGGAAATGGAGTTGAAAGTTTTCAAGTTAGAGATTCGATAGATGGTAAAAGTTTATTGTTAGGTAACAGAGTTACAACTACATCTGCTCAAGATTATCAAGAGGTAAGAAGATTTGCAGATTTAACTTACAGTGGTATTTATAATGATGAATCTAATGTAAATAAGCTGAATGAATTTAATCTTGGCTTGTTAAACTTTAAACCATTAGAAGAATCATATGGTCCCGTATATCTTATTGATGGTAGAGAAACAGATGTACTGACACTACAGGAAGATAAAATATCTTATGTACTATCAGGAAAGAACTTATTATCTGATTCAACGGGTGGAGGTTCTATTGCATCTGTACCTGAAGTATTAGGTACACAAATTGCACGTATTGAAGAGTATGGCGTGAGTATGAATCCTGAAAGTTATACTAAGTGGGGAATGGATAAATTCTTTACTGATGCTAAACGAGGAGCGGTTATACAACTAAAAGGAACTTCAGCTCAGAATGAAAGATTAACAGTAATCTCAGAACAAGGAATGCGTTCTTGGTTTAGAGATTTATTTCTTGAATCTTTTAACACACAAAAACTTGGAGGATTCGACCCGTATATGAATGAATACGTGTTGAGTTCTAATGATACATTTATACCAACACCACAGGAATGTATTGAGTGTGGTATAACTCGAACATTAACTGCAGATTCAGATGAAAAAACAACTTTCTGTGTTGATGTTGGTGCACTTGTTGGTGATGTAAGAATAGATTATAACATTTTAAATGTAAGTAGTAACGTTAAAATTAATGCGATTTATGACGGCACTACTTTTACTACAGGATTTGTAAACAACAATGCAGGTTCGCCATTGATTGTTAATAAAGATAACGTAGCGGAGGACACAATAGAAATTGAAATATCAGTTGATGTTCCGGGAGCTACTGCTGAACTTGAACTTACAGTTAACTGTCCTGATGCACAAGAGATAACTATCATACAAGTATGTTACTCTATTGATAATGATGCAGGGTTGTTTATACACAATGAATACAGATGGATAGATGGAACTTTTGTTTCACCTCTACACTCAGAGCAAGTTGAATTAGTGTCAGGTACTACACATCCATTAATATCACAATACAACCCGATAGCGGGTCCACAGGGTGCAGGTTTTATTCCTGCCGACAATGCTCAGGTTAGTATAATAAGTAATAGAATACTACCTATAGATGATTATGTGTTTGATAGTTCGGTGGATGAGTTGCGTTACTTAAGAAGTAATACTCTTTATAACAATACCCCTGCAGAAATGGCGGCATTGATGGCTGCTTCAAGTGCGGCTACTCCAATTACAGGAGGACCTAACACTTATGAGGCATCGTTTACAATGCCAAACACAAATGAGCAGTATCTGTATTTAATATACGATTACAGAAGACCAACCCTTATTGAATTGTGTTATGACGCTTCAACTGCATTTGCTGCGTGTTGTGAGTGTACTGTAGAGGTATTTGAATTACAAAAATGTGGAGACAGTTCACCTTCAGGAACACAAATTGCAAACAATTCTTTAGGAGTTTCTATTGGTGATTTTGTTGAATTGGCTTCAGACCCTGATTGTGTCTTTGAGGTTATTGCAGATAGTACTGACCCGGTAACTACGAGTATGACTATAGCGAGACCTGACATCACTAATTGTAATCAAGTGTGTAATGAGTATAGAGCTACCAATAATAGTGTTGACCAAATTCACGTTGTCAATTATACAGATTGCTTTGGGTCACCTGCTCAATTTACCTTAGGTATAGGAGATTCTCAAGATTTCTGTGCATTAGAACTTGGTGTTATTGTAGCTGAAGTTGAAGTAAATTTAATCTCGTGTGCGTGTACACCACCACCACCATAAAAAGTAAATAAAAATATATGGCAACATTTGGTAATTATTATATTGACGCTCCAACATTATCAGGAGCAACCGCAGTCTTCACTGACGTGGAGATGACAATAGCTGCACCTGACGGCTACTACTCTGATGGAACAACAGTTCGTCAGCAAGTAGGGGGTCTGTTGGGAATACCTGTGGCGTGTCCTTCTTGTGTACTGCCGTGTGGTAGCGGTGTTAATACATCCGGTAATCAAGGTCTTTACGAGCTTAGCTTTAGTGCAGGTGCGGACTTAGGATGTACGATAATTTATTTCGAGCCATTTGGTATACCTGATGGTATACGTGCACTTTGGAATGGTAATACGTATAATGAGCTGACAGGTGGAGATGGATATAAGGCAAGTACCGCAAGTCCTGACCACTATACTTTTATTGGTAACAGTAACGATGATTGTGGTATTGCTGCTCAATTAAACGCAGGTGGATATTCAGGATTAGACCAATATAGATTTAACGGTACGTCATTTGATTTGATTGGAACATCAGGAACAATTACAGGAGCAGGTGGAGATGTTCAGTTAAGTGCAGGATTTGACCCGGGATATATGACATTGTACATACCTAAAAATACTGTATTACCTGATGTGGTTACAGTTGAAATGGCGGGACCCTGTTCGGGAACGGCATTTAATATAGAGGTAAATTATCTTCTGTTGTTAACAGGTGTACCTACAACTAATGCAGGAGGTGGATGTGGAGACCCACTACCCAATACATATTATAATGTACCTAATCGTGGTGGAACTGCAGGAGAACCTGCGGTGAATGAGTTTTATGTAGAGGACCAATTTGGTAATAGTAGAGTTCCTGCAGGTAGTTATGTTATAGACCCACCATCAGGATTAAAACAAATTGTAGTGGACGCAAATGGTGTAATAACAAGTTTAACACCTTGTCCATAAAACAGTGTCTTTGAAGACACTATTAATAAATAAGATATGGCAGATTATACATTAACATATAGCGAAGGTTCAAAAGGATTTCCTTCTTTTTATTCATTCTTTCCTGATTATATGATAGGAATGAATCAGTTTTTTTATTCATTTAAGGGTGGTAATATATTTAGACATAACACCAATAACAGACACTGTAATTTTTATGGTGTAGATTATCCCGCTACTATTACAAGTGTATTCAATCAAGAGCCATTAACTAACAAGTTATTTAAGACAATCAATCTTGAGGCAGATGATTCTTGGGAATCATATCTAACTACAGATATTCAAGTTACAGGATACATTGATGATGATTGGTTTGAAAGAAAAGAAGCATCGTGGTTTGGGTTTGTTAGAAACGATGGACCAACAGGTGCTAACACTAACCAATCAGAATGGGAGTTACGTTCATTAAATGGTATAGCAAGAAGCCAAACTGTTGGTGGTGCTCCTAATGATTACTTTATTAATTTTGCGTTAGAAATAAATATAGGTAGCATCATAAGTGTTGGTGACTATTTGTATTATGCACTTCCACCATACGACACCCCTATATTTGCAGGGGTAGTTACGCAGATAAATGTAAATAAACCTAATGGAACTAATCAAATAATTATTGATTCAACTACAGTTCCGGGAACTACTAACCCTATACCAATTCAGGATGCTTACTTCTTGTATATCAAGAATCCAATAGCCGAATCACACGGTGTATTAGGACATTATTGTGAGTTTTTCTTAGAACTTCCTGTTGGTAAATCTCAGAACCCTTCCGAGCTATTTGCGGTAGAGTCCGAAGTGATGAAATCATTCCCTTAAAAATTACTATCTTTGTAGTGTAATGAATCTAAATATCAGACCACTATTAGACGAAGATTATGAAACCATTCTCGTGGAATGGTGGAAGCAATGGGGATGGAAACCTCCACAAAAAGATTTCCTTCCCGAAAGTGGTTTGATGGTGTTAGATGGAGACGAGCCTGTGTGTGCGGGTTTTATCTATACCACTAACTCAGGTGTTGCTTGGGTTGATTGGATAGTCTCTTCTAAAACATATAGAAAGAAACCTACTCGTAGTCAAGCAATTGAGTGGTTAATTTTTAATTTAGAGCAATTAGCAAAGAATACAGGACATAAATATGTTTATGCTCTGATAAAACATAAAGGATTAATAAGTGTGTATGAGAAACTTGGTTTCACTAAAGGCGATTCATACAACACAGAACTAATTAAAACGATAAGATAATATGGCAGCATTTACAACTATAGCAGCCGGAGTGGGATTAGCCGCAACTGCAGGAAGTACGGCAATGTCTTTCGGACAAGCCGGAGCACAAAGGCGTAAGATGGAACAAGCTCAAAGAGAAGCCGCTCAGAAAATGGCTGAAGCAAGAAAGAAACTCGAGGTGAATGTATACGAGGAACTTGCTATCCCAAAAGAGGCTTATGAGTTAGAGCGTGAAGCGTTGTTAACTCAAGGAGCTACTGCTCTTCAGGCAGGAGTTGAAGGAGAAGCAAGAGGTGCTGCAGCTACTGCAGGTAGAGTTCAGATGGCTCAACAACAAGGACAAGCAAAAGTTCGTGCTCAAATGGGACAGGAACTTGCACAGTTAGAAAAGTTAAAAGCTGCAGAAGAATCAAGACTTAGAGATATTGGTGTACAGTTAGATTTAGGAGAAGTAGCGGGTGCACAACAAGCTGCGGCTGATGCCGAAGCGGCAAGAGCACGAGCAATGGAGCAAGGGATGCAAGGTATTACTGCGACTGCACAACAAGCAGCTCAATTCGTACCTTTATATCAAAAGAGTGGACAGGCAAGAGCGTTTAATAAAGCAGCAGCAGCCAATCCAAATTTACAACAAGATATAGCGAAGGTTGATACATTTCAGGGCGTGGATGTTTCGGGAGTTGGTGATATGTCAGCAATAGAATTTCAAGATTTTATGACATCAAATTTCACCAAGCAACAGTTAATGCCATTGACAAGAGATTTAACTGCAATGCCATTAGTGCAACCGGTGGGTCAATTGCAGCCAAGAGGTATAGACCCTTTTAATGTTAATATTCAACCAACGCTATTGCCACCTATAGCGATGCCATACGAAAACTAAAAGTAAAAGTATATGACTTATTTTAAATATGCTGAAAGGTCTGCAGATAGTCAGATAAATTGGGCGGAGATTGGAAAGAATATGTCCGATATGCTCAAGGAAGAAGTTCAGATTCGTGAGCAGAAAAAGGCGGCTATCGACAAAGCGTCAAGAGAGTTTGGAGAAACATTATCAAACGCTGTGACAGGGGACTATGATGCAGGTAATACATTTGCATTAGAGTTTGCTAACAATATGCAACAATACAGATTGATGCAAGACCGACTATTAAAAAGTGGTCAGCTTAAATTAAAGGATTATACAGTAGGAAGACAGAATGCACAGGATGGAACAAGTAGAATGTTTGACCTTGCTAAAGAATATCAAGACGAGTACTCGGAAAAAATGGCACGTTGGGATGGAGATGAATCCGCATTCCGTGAGGTGTGGGAGATGGAACAAGCCGAAGGACTCGCTAACTTAAGAAATTCAAGAGGGTATATCAACCCAACAAACGGTGTGGTAAGCATCGGTAGAATGGTAAAAAACGAAAAGACAGGAGTATTAGAGATGAGTAAAAACCCAAATGACTTTACTTCTGTTAATGAACTACGCCAAAGATTAAAACAAAAATACAATAGGTTTGATTTGAATGGTGCGGCTGCTGCGGCTGCAGAACAATTAGGTACATTAGAAGAGGCTATTGTTAAATATGCAGGTCAAGGAAGTTTAAATACTATCATCACTAAGATTGATGCAAAGCAACACGATTTCGGTTTGGAGGGTGAGGATTTTTCTGCAACCTATAAAGATTGGGAGTCAGACCAAGTTGGAGCAATGATGATTAACAAGAATGATGTGGCATCAGTTCTAACAGATAGAAAGTTAACTGTACCGGGAACAAGTGAAAGGTATACTTTTACTTATGATGAAGAAGAGTGGAAGGCAGACAAAACAGGAAAGTTAATCTACTTAGATAGAAGTAAAAACGCAGCAGGAGAACCTGTGTTTAAAGACGGACAGAGAGAGGTTGTAGAGGAAGCTATGAGAATAGCTATTCGTGCTAATATAGATGTTAAGACTCAAGCTAAATCAGCAGGTACTACACCATACGAACCAACTCAGGTAACAGAAGGTGAGGACCTTAAAGATTCACAAGTAGATGTAATGTCTAACATAGCAGCTCTTTATTACGGTGATAATAACACAGTAAAATCCGCAGCTTCTTCTATTAGAGGTCTTAATAATAATATTTCAAGATTGAGAAGAACTCCTGAAGGAATCGAATTTACTATCAATGGTAAGGTTGAAGTTTTTAAATTTAAAGATGCTGACGGAAACACATTAAGTCAACGAGCTTTTGTTGAGGGTATCGCTAATAAGTTGTTGACAGACAAACAAAAGATTCAGAACTTTGATGAGATTGCTAAGAGAGGTAAGATTAGATTTGACAAAGACTTTAATCCGACATCTACAGGATTAGATGAAGTTCAAGAAGACCAACGTCTTGGATTCGATGCGGCATTCGACAAAAACGAAGGTGCTAAATTTAATGCTCAATCCGTTCTTAAAGATGCAGGTGCCGCAATGAGTAAAGCACAAGAAGATGCTGCAGTTCAAGCGTTGCAAACTCAAATAGCTAATATTCCGGGAACCGATAAGATTAAAGTAACTGAATATGGTTATGGTAGAGGTATAAACGTCAATATTGACGGTAAATTGTTTGAAATAGATTTAAAAAACAAAGCTACTGTAGCAACTCAATTTGAAGAAGTTAAGAAAGCAGTTCTTGCCCACGCAAGAAAAAAACAAAATTTGATATTAGACCAAAAAGGTAAAGAAAGTTATATTGACCAATACGGTGTTATAAAAGCCGGTAGTAGTGGTGGTGAACTTGATTAATAAATATTTATGGAGGAATTAAAAAAACTTTATGATGTTCTTGTAAGAGATGGTTACTATACTAAATCTTACGAAGAATTTGTTCAACAATATAACGGTAGCGACACATACAAAGACAAAGTTTTTGCCGTAGTGTCTCGTGATGGATTGTTCACAAAATCAAAAGAAGAGTTTCTTATGAAATATCAGATGCCTCAAAACGAAGAAGTTGAGTTTGAGGTAAAAAAAAAGACACTTCCGATTTGGAATTACCATCGGAAACTTCTTCATTGGAATCACAAGAGACCTTTACTAAGCCACCTCTTATTCAAGCTACAGAGGAGATTATTGAGGGTTTCTCAGTAACTCCTACAGATACCCGAGCAACAAACTATCAAGACCCTACCAAACCTTTTTTAGATGAGATGTCTCAATTATCTATGGGACAACCCGGTGCTTTTAGAGCACAGGTTCAGCGTCAGATTATGGAGTCTGAGGGTTATAGACAAGCTCAAGCACAACTCGAAGCTGATAGAGCATACACAGAAAGACTTATCGAGGCAGAGAGACCATCGTTAGAAGCATTACAGGCTCAAGAAAAAGAACAGAGAGCAAAGCGTTCTGCTCAGTTAGAATTAGAAACTGATGAGGTGATAGCCACCCCTGAATTTTCTTCTGCGATAGAGGGTACTACTTCAGACTATATAAAATTAGAAGAGGATGAAGCCGTAAAACATTTTAATAATCTATATGGTAAATATGGATTTACATTTAGAAAAACAGGCATAGGAGATGCAATGGAGGTATCTACTACAGGTCCTGATGGGAAGCCACAGGTTTTAGATATTGACCTTGACCCATTCTTTGATTCCACTGCTAATGCAGAAGCAGAAAAGCTGAGAGGATTTGTTAGCAAATATGCACGTAAACCTGATGAGGTCCGTCAAGAGATAAGCAAGAACGATATCCAAAGTTCTTTGAAAGCAAAAAAATTAAGACCCGTTGAGAGACTAAATCCTGACGGAACAACTTCTACAGTATTATTTGAGTCTGCAGAAATTGACGGTAAGAATGTGGTATATCCAACGTTGTTTTTAAAAAATGAAAATATAGTTCACGAGAACCCTGAGTATTGGATGGAACTTGAGGGTATGGAAGCATATCAAGAAGCTCTGAGACGTGGAGAGGTTTTCAACTTTGAAACCGCAGAGGAAGCAGATGAGTTCGCTAAAGGTTCTTGGAAAGATATAAACAATGCAGACGCAGAAGGTGATAGATTTTTTAGAGACAGAGGGTATGATTACTTAACATACAAAAAACAATTTACTGAATACGAAGACGCACGTGATGGTGTGGATTTTATAAACAGAAGAATATTTACACTTGACGAACTTACACCTGAAGAGAGAGAAAGATTTGGAAAGTTCTACGACCCCAATACAGGTCAGTTAAGAAACGATATTAATGATATAAGAAAGCAACTTGAAACTAAAGAAGAAGAGTTGTTTAGTCTTTTTTCCGATGATGACTTCCAAGAAATTAGAGATGACTTTGATGTCTATATGGATGGTAAGTATCAAGAATTAGCAAGGGAGGCTGCACGTACAAATGCAGCTGCTAAATACGTACAGAATGAATTAGAAAAAATATCCGAGTCAACTTTTGGAATGAGCGTTCAGGACTTAATGAAGTTTGAACCACAATCAGAAGCACAGGCAAAGGAAAGAGATAAGATAATAACTTCTTATAAAGCATCAAAAGATACATCTACTTTAGCTGCTAATAAATATGAAGTCGCTGAAACTTTTTTAAGTGCCAAGTATGATGAGAATTTACGTGGTGACGTGGTAGAGAATTGGTCGGCTTTCACTAATTCTATAGCTGAAGGTAAGTATCGAGGAAAAGCAGGTAATGAAATATTAAAAATATCTCTTGGATTAACTGATTTAGATAACGATGCCACAACTGCTGAAGTAGCACAAGCTATTGTTGATTATATGGAGGCAGCTAACACAGGTAAAGTTAGTTTGGCTTTGAATAGATATTACTCATCAAAAGGATTCAGAGAGGGATTTGATGCTTTTTTAGACAACCCTTTTGAATTAATGACTTCATTGGCTGCAAACTCTATAAGTCAGATGATGCCTTATGGACTTAAAATCATAGGAGCTACTACAGGAACCGGTATCGCTACAGGTGCAGTTGCAGGTAGTGTAGTTCCCGGTGCAGGTACTGCAGCCGGTGCAGTATCAGGTTTGGGGTACGGTTTACGTACAGGTTTTGCGGCAACTAATTTAGCATTAGAATATACTAATGCTTGGTTGGAATCTGCAGGTCAGAATTATAACATTCATAATCCTGAAGAAATAGCACAAGCATTTGATGATGAGAATGTATGGGCGGAAGCAAAAGAAAGAGGTTTAAAAAGAGGAATACCAATTGCAATTATAGATTTCCTATCAGGAGGTCTTGCGGGTAGATTATTTAAAGTAGGTAAGACCGCTTCTAAGGGTACAAAAATACTTGCACAAACCGCAGAACGTGTTGCATTTGACCCGTTATCAGAGATGACAGGTGAAGCATTAGCTCAAATAACTGTAGGTGATGAGTTAGATTTTAAAGAAATTATTGCTGAGGGATTAGGTGGTATTGGAATGAATACACCAACTGCTTTAGTTAATATGGCTATTGATTCAAGAGCTAAGAATAATGTAGACATTGCTAATACTTTAACAACAGTTAGTGGTCTTAATAACGAATTAAAAGGTGTGTTCGCTCCTTCTGAAACAAGAGTTTCTAATTGGGCAAACAATATGGAAAGACTTGGTCAGATAAATTCTGAAACCAATCAAAGAATACAACTAAACTTAGGACTTCGTAAGGATGCTAATAACGTATTAGATGTTTCTGAGGGTAGAGTTTCTGATGATGTTCTCAATAGAACAATGGAGCTGATGGCAGCTAAAGAAGAGTTGTCTTCTACACAAAACAGAAAGTCTGTATTCAAGAACAAGATAGCAGAGATAAGTGCAGAACTTCAGGAACTTGCAGAAACAAAACAACTGAGAAAGAAAGAAGACCAAGTAAGTCTTCCAAGTGTTTTTATAGACACAAAAACTACAAGAGACACTGACATCAGAGAAGATGTTAGAGCGGGTTATAGTATAGATGGAGTTTCAATGAATAGAAAAAGATTTCTGAAAAGACTTTCAGATATGTCTGAAAAACAATTCTTGAAATCTACTATATCAATAACTAACGACCAAGAAGTAGCCGATAAATTAACACAAAAATTTGGAGAAGATGCCATTCAAGAGTCAGAAACAAGAGGACTATTTACGTCTGAACAAACCGGAGATATACAAACGGTGGAAGGCGAAGTACGGACCGTACAACCGGAAACCACAGAACCTACGACCACTCAGGAAACTGAGGTAGAAAGATTACAGGATAATCAAATACCTGTATCACAAGAAAAGATTACATATGAAGACCCTAATGGAGAAACAGGGATTGCCAAAGTAACCACTCAACTCGATGGTAGTAGAAAGTTACAACTTTTAGATGAAGAAGGTAATGTTTTTTCTACTGAAACAATTTCAAAAGATAATACACTCACTAATGAGGAGTATGTTACTAATGCTGCAGGAGACGTTAAGACTACTGAAGAAGTAGATATTGAAACTGTAAGAAATCCTAAAACGGAAGAGCGTATGTCTAACAGACAACGTGAAGCTGCAGGATTACCCGTAAGAGAGGAGGTTGCAGTAGAAGCCGAAGTGATAGAAGAAGTTGTTGTACCTGAATCAGTGGCACGTCCAACACGTGCAGATGTAACTGCATTTGATAACAATACAATTGAAGAGACGAGACTTGATGGTATCCTTGCGGGTATAGCAGACAAGCAGATAGCAGATAAAAAACTTACAAAGTTTCAAGCACGTGTCGCAGAAAATAATCAAGCACGTATTGATGAGATAGTGTCTTCAAAGACACTCCAACAAGAGACGGCTGATTTCGAAGCAACACTTGAAGGACCTCGTGTAGATTTTAAAGCAGAAGGAAGATTTGTTCCTGATATTGATGAGGTTACTGATGTTACTGCAGCCATAAATGATTTGGCATCAGGTAACGTATCAACTAATTTAGATGAGACACCTTCAGAAGTAACCATAGAGGTAGATGAACTAAACAGTAGGACAGATAGAAAACTTCCGTCAGTTAAATCACTAAAAGTAATTAACGGAATCCCTGTGGTGTTCACTATATCAGACCAACTAAGAACAGGTAATGTAGTTAATCCATTAACAGGAACCACTATAGACAACTTGAAAGGTGGTTTAGGTTTTACAGGTACTGTTGGAAACGAGAATGCCGCTTGGGCAAATACTACGTTTGTAGAAGCATCTGCATTAGTAGAAAAAGCCAAGCAAATATACCAAGATAACAAGCAAGTGTTTGATGAGTTTTGGAAAGCCAATCCTGAGTTTAATGGTCACGTGCCAATGCCTGTTGTAAAAATGGGTGAGGGTTCGATACTATCAAATGAAGCTACATTCAGAGTGTTTAGAGATAACCTTACTCAAATACCTGAGGTAAATAGAAAGAAAGCCTTAGAGTCTCTTATAGGTGAATTAGAGGGTAGAATAGAATCACGAAGAGCTTCAATTGATTCAGGAACAAAATCTGATAAAACTATCAATAACTATAAAAAAGAAATTGCAGGATTAGAATCTGCTATTAGTCTTATAAAAGCAGGTAAACCAAAGTTGATTGATGATGTGGTTTCAACAGAATTTTTAACCCAACTGTCTTTACCTGCACGTAGAAAGTTCTTGGAGCGATTAACTTTTGGTGACCCTAACAGAGCAGGTACAACCAAAAAACCAAGTAAAGGTACTAAATCAATACCCAACATATTAATAGAGGGTATGGATGCTGATGCAGTTAATCTTGTTCATCTTGGTGTTATTACTGATTTAATTACGGAACCACAATTAAAAAATGTTCCTCAAAGAAATATTATTGCACTTCAAGCAGTAGATGTTACTCTTCCAATAGAGGAATCAGTTATAGAAACAACTCATCCTAACTATCCATTTGGTGTTAAGGGGAAGACCATTGGAATATTAGAGAACCCTATATCATTAGTTAAAGCATATCCTGCTGCATATAAAAATGCTATGGAGGGATTGGTTGCAGAAGAACGAAAGGGTAAAAAAATTACGGCTGCTCAAAGAAAGAGAGCAACTAAAGCAGAAAGAGAAACGATGCCTGAGGTTGGAGAACTTGCACCATCAAGTGTGGGTACTATACTTACAGAAACTCTTGGTGTTCAGAATGGATTACCTAACTTAGAGTTTGTAGGAGCAATTAGTCAGGGTAATGTAGACAATGCAGCCAAGCTGACATCGTTTATGAATATAGCTTTTCCACAAACAAACATAACCACAGACCAATCTACATTTGAAGATGTGATGTCACGTCCTGATGTTCGAAGATACAAGAAAGGGGACCAAACTATTTATGGTGTAACTGTAGATGGAGATATCTACATTAATCCTGATGTACATAATTCAGAGTCTGCATTGTTTAACACTGCCATTCACGAGATGGGTCACGTGTGGACTGATTATTTACAGACAACCAAGAAAGGTAAAGCTATATACGCTAAAGGTGTTGAGCTTGTAAAGCAAACCAAAGAGTATGAGCGACAACTAAAAAGGTTTGACGGAAACCAACAGAAAGCCGCTAATGAAACAATGGCTATATTGATTGGTAACAAAGGACAAACTATTGCTGATGCATCTTTAAAATCTAAGTTCACCCAATGGTTGCTTGGAATGTGGAACTATATCAAGTCACAGTTCAAACAAACTTCTAACTTAACTGCAGAGGAAATACAAGACCTAACACTCGATGAGTTTATTGGGTCTGCACTTGCAGATATATTTGCAGGTAAAAAGATTAAGTTATCTGATAGTCAGTTAAAGAAGATGAAGAATCCTGAAGCTGCGTTCAGCTCAGGTATGAGTATAGATGAGATAGTTACTCGAGGTAGAGAGAATGGTTTCTCTGATGAATCAATCAGACAAGTTCTTAGAGGTAGAGGATTTAAAGTTCGTGATATAAACGAAGCGATGACTTACCAAGTTGATTTGTTTACAGAGTTACCCCCTGAGTTCAGAAGAGTAGAAGGTGGTATCCAAGTGGCGGCTCAAATGTTTAATGATATTAAAGTTGCGTTAGACAGATTCGCTACATCAGGTGGTAGAAATATAGTAGGAAGACGTAGAGTTAAATCTTTTGCGGACATAAGACAAAAGGCTCAAGACCTTATACAAAATCACCCAACATACAAAACGCAGAATGACCAAGTTCAAATGGAGCTTCGTGTTGGATTGGACAGGTCTCTTGGATATAGAGGTGGCAGAAATGTTTCACAGGAAATAGCTACAATAAGAGAGACTCTAAGACAGAGAAAAGTTGGAAGAGAAAACCTCAGCCAACTACAGTTAAGATTGAAGAACTTCATACGTAGGAACCTACCTAAATCTCAAGAGTATTCTCAGGCATCTATAAACAGATTAATTAATTCTGTTACAAAGATAAAGAGGGAAGCTGATTTCATAGCAGCAACTGAGAAAGTTATAAAGATTGTAGAACAACAACGTGCAAAAATAAAGCGTGGTGTAATCAGAGAAATAACCAAAGAGGTTAAAGCAAAAGCAAAGCCACGTAAACAATCAGGTAAGCCAAGACCAAAAGGTATTGATGCAATCGGTCAAGTTATATTTGCTAACATACAAACTGTAATGAAGGCGATTAATATAACAAACCCTGAAGCAAGAGCACAAGCATTACAAGACATAGCAGAAAAATTAGAAGCTAACCGAATGGTTATAGATGAAGCATCAAGAAAGGTGTCAAACGATGAAGAAATTTCTCTTCAAGAAGAATCTTTGTTACAACTTCAATTAGCTTATGACCAATTTGCAGACCTAAATACTGCAAGTTTAGAGGTGGCTCAAGCATTACTTGAAGATGTAAAGCAACAGAAGAGAGAGTCTATACTTCGTTTCAATAACAGAAGACTACAGAAAGCTGCGGATGCTGCAGCAATAGCAGAGGAAGCTACTAATCAGATTGAAGAAACTAACCCTGATTTGTTTGTTGATGTAAAGAAAGACGGTAAAACTAAAAAGGTATTAAAAGACTCTGACGAGATAGCAGAATCTCAAGATGCAATTAGAGAAGACTTTACTAAGAAAGGTATAATTAAAAAGGTATATGATGTACTTACTAAAAATATATTAGGTAGAACTAAAAATAAGTTAACCAACTTTAAGAATATGATAAGTCATTTGGGGACCCTGACCAACTTCTTAGATAGAAAGAATAAAGGTTTAACCATATTCACAGATAAGGTTTATCGTAAACTCAATAGAATGGAAGAAGTTTATCTTCAGAATATGCGTTCTATGAGACAAAAAATAACGGACATCGCAGAAGAAGCAGGTATCAAAAACGGTATGGATGGTGTTGAAGCGATGGTAAATAAAGCGTTGGGAACTAACTTTCAAGGTGTACCTAATTTAAAAACATTAGAAGTAATAAACACTAAAACAGGAAGAAAGTATAACGCTCGTTTCAATGCCAATCAATTACTTAGGATATATGCATTAAGTAAGAATGATGTGCAACGTGCAAAGTTAGAGAAGCAAGGTATAACTGATAGTGTGTTAGCTGATATAGAAACAGACTTAGGTCCTGAGCTAATAAGTTTTTCTGATAAGATGATTAACTACTTGAGCACTGAATATTTTAATGAAATAAATTCTGTATACAAGCAAGTTAATGGTGTTAATTTAGGATTTGTAGAGAACTATTTTCCTACAAAAACAAAATCTCCAAAGGTGGATGCAAAACTTTTGCAGGATGGAAACTTTAATGGGATATTTTCTGCAGAGACTGCACCTGCTTTCAAGGATAGAATTGATTATGGTAGTGATGTTAATTTAAAAGAAGGAACTTTTACAGGAGTATTAAATAATCACTTGAATACAATGGAGAGATATAAAGCATTAGCTCCGGGTGTTCAAGAGATGAATCAATTCTTTAACATACCCGCAGTTGATACTCTTCTTGAAGCCTCAGGTATGGGTAGATTAATGAAAGTTCTTGTTAATGCTACAATTAATCCTCAATCTGCAGCCGAAGCAGATGGTGTAGGTTCAGGATTATTAGAATGGTTTCAGAGAAAGTTTACTTCATTTGCATTAGCATTTAAGGTGATTCAGATTGCGAAACAGGCTACATCTTTCGTGAACGCCTTTGCTCAGTATAGTTATTTACCAAAAGATAGTAGAGTTCCAAAAGTACTTCAAGGTCCTCTTGACCTTATGATGTTTACTATTGACGGTGCAGGTGTCTTGTTTGAAATGGCTGCCGATTTGGTAGGAAGAAGAGGAGCGATTGCAAAAGCAAGAGAGATGTCAGCTCAGTTTGACCAACGTGTACGTGAAGGATTAGAGGGGGATGTGTATGGTCTTGAGACCGGAAGTCAAACTTTTAAACAAGCGGGTAAAGGAACAAGTTTATACCAAAGAGGGAAACGAGGTTTCAAAACATTTTCTGCACGACCAACTATCATTGGAGATATTATGGGTGTTATGGGTTACTACATAAACTACAAGCGTAATATCGCAAACGGAATGAGTGAAGCTGAGGCATTAGAGGCATTCAATGATTACAATGCAACTCAGCAAACAAGAAGAGCAACTGAAAAAATACCTCTGCAATTGAGAGGAGATTTTGCATCTAAAGGATTCACAATGTTTGGTAGTACTTTGTTTCTACAGATAAATAAAGTAATGCAAAGCATCACAAATATAGGACGTAGTATGTCAGAAGGTAAGGTTCCAAAAAAGCAAGACATCAGAGAGTTCTACTTAAATTATGCCGTTGCTAATATCTTGTTTGTTGGAATGTCAAACATAGCTCTACTTACAAGAGGAGATGATGAAGACAGAGATGCGTTTATGAGAAAAATAAAAGATGCAATGATGGGATTAAATTTAGCTTATCAAATTCCTTACATCGGTGCAGCCATTGAGCAGGGTGTCAATAGAGCGAGAGGTGACAGAAAGCCTGTAAGTGATGTAACAAATCCATTTACATCTATATCAAGTAAGATTAGAAAAAATTTAAGAGACAATCCTGACAATTGGTTTAAGGGTTATGTCGTTCCTATTATAGAGATAGCTATGGGTGCACAGGTTGACCCATTCATAGGGTTGTATAATTCGATAGAAGAGGGTGTCTTTGGAGACACTGATTCTGAAGAGTTCTATGAGAATGTGTATGACTTCTTAGGTATCACACCATCGTACAGACCGGGATACGGACAGAAAGGTTCTTCAGTCAAAGGAATTATTCCGCAAGGAGGAATCAGAACCAAGACAGACCTGAAGCGTTACGACCCTGAGTTGTATGAAGAGGTGTATGGTGAGCGTGATAGAATTAGAAAAGAACAGAAAGAGTTGCGTAAAGAGATGCTTAAGGATATGGGTTACAAAGAAGTTGGTGGTAAGTTATATCCAATAGATTAATTGTAAAATTGTATACCATATACACGTTGCTATACCTAATATAGCACCCCACACAATTAGTTTTAAGTGATTTTTTTTCATTAGTATTTAAAGTATCTAAATTCTTTTTGCTTGTCGTAGTATATCATAAGCTCTTGGTCATTGACTGCTCCTTCACGTGGTTTCCTACCTCCCCAACGTACTTCACCTTTTAGATGTGTGGGTTTACCGTATATGATTCCATCATCACACGCCCATATCATAACAGGATTCAATCGTTTGTCACATAGCTTAACAACTTTACGTGCAGCGACAGGTAATGGATATGCATTAGATAAACTTCTGTATCTTCCTTTCACCTCTGCATATGCTATGAGTTTACCCTGCTCATCAAAAACTCTATAGTCTACATCGTTCGGGTCAAGTTTTTTAAACGTACCCTTGAACTTACTTACAAACTTTTCTATTGCTTTTCTTTCTCTTGTTAAGTCTTTGTTTGATTCGAACCTCATTTGTTATGAATTTCTACGTGGCATCGTGAACAAAGCACAACGCATTTGTCTATTTCTTTTTTTAATCTTTCAAATCCCACTCCTATTGCTTGGGTGTTTGCTATATTAAATTCTTTATTCCCTTGCGGGTGATGAAACTCTAACGCTTTATAAGTAAAGTTCGGATGAGTCTCTTTTGAATAACCGCACTTACAACATTTACTGTTTCTTTTATATTGCTTGAGGCAATT
>Ga0164320_10000085_pt1 | contig 25030 bp, 18 predicted proteins | sample GuaBasSediGuay11_FD_113736 | JGI IMG/M metagenome (GOLD analysis project Ga0164320, IMG submission 113736) | Subseafloor sediment microbial communities from Guaymas Basin, Gulf of California, Mexico - Guay11, Core 4567-28, 0-3 cm | ecosystem: Environmental > Aquatic > Marine > Hydrothermal...
GGTATTACTCGGTTGACCAGCACCTGCGCGGTCGGCCAGACCATGCCGAACAATGGCCAGGTGGCTGACGAAATACCCATTTGCTGCGCTTCGAAGTCGTTTTCGTCGTACTGGTGGCGATCAAGCAGTGAACATATGTGATAGTCGACGCCGCCGAAGCTGTAGATTTCCTGCTTGAGTTTGACATGATTCAAGCAGTCCAGGTATCGAGGCAGAGCGATGAAAATGACATATGTAAATCTCCGCTACCGACCCGTGTGTTCAGACCTGTGTCATGAAATTTGGGGGGATCGACAGGAATGGTGCAAGGGAAACGATGTTCGCCCCTGAGTGAGGACGCCAATTGAGCAGCGCCGGAGGTGATGGCGCGGATCATACAGGAAAAAGAGGGTGGTAGGTGTATTATCGGGTTTAGCCCCGAAATTTGACCCCGGAGTTTGGAAATCAGGATTCAACAAGTTATCACTGAGATGCTGTAATGAAATTTGAAGGGCAATTGCTGAATATACATATCGCCGAGGCAGGTGGTGAGGCCTTGCAGGAATTACAGGAAGCTACATTGGAGGTATACTTGCCGTCTGAATTGACTGATATGCCCATTGGGAAAGTAGAACAATATGCCCAGACATTCCACCGCAAGTATCCGCAATATCGCGCTGGTAGGCCATGCCGGCTGCGGCAAGACCTCGATCACCGAAGCCCTGCTGCACAAGGCCGGGGTAATCGCGAATCCCGGCACGATAGAGCGGGGCAATACCGTGAGCGATTTCGAACCCCAGGAGAAGGCGGTGAAGCATTCGCTGGATGCGGGCGTCTGCCATTTCGATCACAGCGGTATCCATGTCAATTTGCTTGATACGCCGGGATACCCGGACTTCGTGGGGCGCTCGATCAGCGCGCTCGCGGCAGTCGATAGCGTTGCGATCGTGATCAATGCCCAGACCGGTATCGAGGCGATAACGCGACAGATGATGGGCATCGCCAGGGAGCGCGACCTGTGCCGGATGATCGTCATCAACAAAATCGATGCGCCCGAGTCGGATTTGCCAGCCTTGCTGGCACAGATTCAGGAAGCTTTCGGCGCTGAATGCCTGCCGCTCAACCTGCCGTCGGCGGACGCGGCATCGGTAGTGGATTGCTTTTTCGAACATGGCGACACCACGACCGCTTTCTCGTCGGTCGAAGCGGCGCATACCGCTATCGTGGATCAGGTGGTCGAAGTGGACGAGGAACTCATGTCCCTCTACCTCGAACAGGGTGAAGAGCTGAATCCGGAGCAACTGCACAATCCTTTCGAACAGGCGCTACGTGAAGGCCACTTGATTCCGGTCTGTTTTGTCTCTGCGCGCAGCGGCGCGGGAATACCCCAACTTCTGAAAGTGTTCGAGCGGCTCATGCCGAACCCATTCGAGGGCAACCCGCCGCAATTCCTCAAGGGCGAGGGCGAATTGGCGCAGCCCATCGAGGTTGTACCCGATCCCTGCAAACACGTGGTTGCGCACGTGTTCAAGGTAATCATCGATCCCTATGTCGGGCGCCTGTGCCTGTTCCGTATTTATCAAGGAACGCTGGCGCCCGGCGCGCAGCTGTTTATTGGCGATGCGCGCAACTTCAAGGTGTCGCATCTCTACAAAATTCAGGGCAAACATCAAACCGCGGTGGCGTCGGCAATCCCGGGCGATATCTGTGCGGTATCGAAGATCGAGGAGATCGCTTTCGATGACGTGTTGCACGATTCCCACGACGAGGATCACCATCATCTGCTCCCGTTCGTATTGCCGTCGCCGATGTACGGGCTCGCCATCCAGCCCACCCGTCACGGAGACGAGCAAAAATTGTCGACAGCGCTGCACAAAATCGAAGCCGAAGATCCAAGCTTGCGCATCGAACACCGGGCCTCGCTGAACGAAACCGTGATCAATGGCGTGGGCGAACTACACCTGAGAATCGTGCTGCAGAAGATGCGCGACCAGTACAACGTCGAAGTGGAAACCCAGCCCCCCAGCATCGCCTACAGGGAGACCATTACAAAACCCGCCGAGGGTAATCATCGCCACAAGAAGCAGACCGGCGGCGCCGGCCAGTTCGGTGAGGTGTCTCTGAAGATAGAACCCATGGCCCGGGGAGCTGGATTCGAATTCGTCAACAAGGTCGTGGGCGGCGCGATACCCTTTCAGTTTGTTCCCGCGGTGGAAAAAGGCGTGCGACAGGTGCTGAATGAGGGCGCACTGGCGGGCTATGCGATGCAGGATGTTCGCGTTATCGTCCATGACGGTAAACACCACCCGGTGGATTCCAAGGAGGTGGCGTTCGTGGCAGCGGGGAAAAAGGCCTTTAAGGACGCAGTCCTGAAAGCCAATCCCATCATGCTGGAGCCCATCGTCAAAACATCGATCGTGGTGCCCGCAGACAGCGTCGGCGATATCACCGGTGATCTTACCGCCAGGCGCGGCATGATCAACGGCACAATGTCGCAGCCCAAAAAACGCATCGAAATCACGGCCGAGGTACCCTTGAGCGAGCTGGGTAATTTCCAGTCCAGGCTGAAGTCCATGAGCGGCGGCGAGGGCAGCTATACGTTGGCTTTCAGTCATTACAGCCAGGTACCGCCAGCCAAACAGAAGGAACTGACGGAAGCTTATAAACCTGGGGATGCCGACGACTGACGCCAGCAGCGGGAATTGCGGCGTCGCTACACCTGTGACTCGGTGATTAAAGTGGTCGGTGACAAATGATTCTAGTTCTCATTTGTCACCGACCCCTTTTCTCTTCTTTTCTCAAAATCAGGCGCCAGGCTTATCGATTACCCCGCGCTCGATTTGATCGCGCTCGATCGACTGGAACAGGGCGGTAAAGTTGCCCTCGCCGAATCCTTCATCATTCTTGCGTTCGATGAATTCGAAGAAGGTCGGCCCGACCATGTTTTTTGAGAATATCTGTAACAGCAATCGTGCATCGCCTTCCCCGGTTGAGCCGTCGACAAGAATGCCGCGCTGTCTGAGTTCGTCGACCGGTTCGCCGTGTCCGGGCAGGCGCTGTTCGAGCATTTCGTAATAGATATCCGGGGGCGCCGACATGAACTCAATGCCGCGTGCCTGTAGGCGATCCCAGCACTGGTAGAGATTGTCGCAGGAGAGCGCGATGTGCTGAATACCCTCGCCGTTGAACGCCATCAGGTATTCCTCGATCTGGCCGCTACCCCGGGATGATTCCTCGTTGAGCGGTATGCGAATGCGCCCGTCCGGGACCGTCATCGCCTTCGAATGCAGCCCGGTGTACTCCCCCTTGATATCGAAGTAGCGGGCCTCGCGAAAGTTGAACAGCTTTTCGTAGTAACTGGCCCAGTAGTCCATGCGGCCGCGGTAAACGTTGTGCGTGAGATGGTCGATCTGATCGAAGCCACAACCTTCGGGATGGCGGTCGATGCCGTCGAAAAACTCGAAGTCGATATCGTAGATCGTGTTGCGCTCGGTGTAACGATCGATCAGGTACAGAGGTGCGCCACCGATGCCCTTGATCGCGGGCAGGCGCAGCTCCATCGGCCCGGTCGGAATTTCGACTGGTTGGGCGCCGAGTTCGAGCGCGCGCGTGTAACTGTGGTGAGCATCCTCGACCCGAAACGCCATGCCGCAGACGGCGGGGCCGTGTTCCTGTACGAAATAGTTTGCGTGGCTCTGCGGCTCTTTGTTTAAGACGAAGTTAATCCCACCCTGTCGATACAGCGTGACGTCCTTCGAGCGATGCCGCGCCACGGCCTCGAAACCAAGCATGTGGAAAACGGTTTCGAGTTGATCGGGAGCAGGCGAAGCGAACTCGACGAATTCGAATCCATCGAGGCCCATGGGATTGTCATTGTTTTCCGGCATGGCTGTATTTCACTGTACGCAATTGAATTCATCATTATTCCTGAATTAGGCTAATAATGTGCCCAAAATCCATCGATTTATCGTAGAATATGAAACATATAGCCCATTAATTGATAAATTATGAGACAAATATTATGAAACTGTCAGCCAGCGATCGTCGCCTGTTGCAGGCGCTGCAAACCGACGTCACGCGCAGCCAGATCGAACTGGCCGAGCAGGCCGGTCTTTCACGCACTTCCTGCTGGCGGCGCATGCGCGAATTTGAAGATGACGGGTTGATTCGGCAGAAGGTCGCGCTGCTCGACCCGAAACTCGCGGGCTTCGGCATCGAGGTGCTGCTGATGGTTGCGATGACCGTGCATACCGATGAAAACCGGCGTGCTTTCGAAGACCATGTGCTCAGCCTGGCGAATGTCCTCGAATGCTTTTCGGTGTCAGGCGAGCGCGACTATCTGCTGCAAGTCGTCGCGCAGGACATGGATTCGTACACGGATTTTCTCAATACCCAAATTCTGAAACATCCCGCGGTGCGTTCGGCCAGTTCGACCTTTGTTTTGAAGCGCGTGAAGTACTCGACAGTGCTGCCGCTGGTCTGATCCGGTGAACATGATGAGAATTGAACTTTTCTATAAGGAGAATGAATATGGCCACGGTCCCGCTTATTGAATACGAAGATGCCAGCCCCGAGGTTCGCGCTGTCTACGACGATATTAGAACCGTCAGACAGACCGACTTTATCAATAATTTCTGGAAAGGCCTGGCGAACAATCCCGTGCAACTGCGCCAGACCTGGGAGCAGGTCAAGGCGGTGATGGCGGCGGGTACGATCGATGCCATGACCAAGGAGATGATTTACGTCGCCGTCTCGGTCGCCAATTCCTGCGAGTACTGCATTCACTCGCATAGCGCGGCGGCCCGCGCCAAGGGTATGACCGGGGAGCAGTTCGGCGAATTACTCGCGGTCATCGGGCTTGCCCACCACACCAACGGTCTGGTCAGTACCCTGCAACTCGAAGTCGACGAAGCCTTCAGGGCCTGACCAGCATGGCACCTTAAGTAAGTGCCATTGTAAACTGTCACCCTAGTCCGTCAGATCATGCCCCGGCAGCATCGCGAGGAACACATCGCGGACGTTGTCGGGCCGGTCGCGACAAACCTCGATTCCCTGCCGAGAGATTTTGCCCGGGTAGCGTGCCCCCCCCAGATCAGGTGAATACCTGAGCCAGATCATGTTCGCGCTGGTACCCGACTGTTACTGTTATTAGAGGAGGGATGCGACAGTAATGCCCAGAAAAATCCGGTTTGGTTCTTTCGTTCAGGCTATCACCTTGCAACAACGCGAGGTCAGCTACAATGATCTTGTGCCCAGGCCAGAATATGACGAAGCGGGCAACGAGTTACCCTACCGCCCTGAAAAACTCAAACTACGCCCCGTCGACAGCTATCGCCTGATAAGGCCTTACGTGTCGGTTCGTTTCATCGACCAGGCACGGGCGGTTATTCCGTTGGCGATTTACCTCGTGCTGTTCCAGCTGCTGATCCTGCGTCAGGGGGTCGATGGTTCCTGGATTATCGGCGCCGGGTTATTTTCCGTCATTATCGGCTTGATGTTGTTCATGGAGGGATTGAAGCAAGGCTTGATGCCGCTCGGCGAATCCCTTGGCAACGGCCTGCCCAGCAAGTCTTCGTTACCGGTGGTGTTAACCATCGCGTTTCTGCTCGGTATCAGCGTTACTTTCGCCGAGCCGGCCATTGGCGCCCTGAAACAGGCCGGGCAACTGGTGGACCTGTATAAGGCGCCGTATCTCTATGCCCTGTTGAACCAATGGTCGGAGGTGCTAGTGCTCGTGGTCGGCACCGGCGTTGGCCTGGCCGTGGTCCTCGGAACCCTGCGATTTTTGTACGGCTGGAGCCTGAAGCCGCTTATCTACCTGACCCTGGCGCCAACCCTGTTGCTGACCCTGTACCTGTCGCAGGACGTACATCTAAGCCGGGCCCTCGCACTAGCCTGGGACTGCGGCGCGGTTACCACGGGCCCGGTCACGGTCCCGCTGGTGCTGGCGCTCGGAATCGGCATCGCCTCCGCGGCGGGTAAGGGTGACTCCTCGCTGTCGGGGTTCGGAATCGTTACGCTGGCCTCGCTGTTCCCCATTATCGGTGTCGAGTTACTCACGCTCTACCTGGCCACGACTTTGAATCCCAGCGATATTATCGCCGCGGCGAAAGCGGCAGAGGAAGCCAGCAACGCGAACGCAACGCCGAAATGGTACCTGCTGACGCCCTGGACGGAAATCATTGCCGGGGTACGCGCAATCGTGCCATTGGTCATTTTCCTGTTCCTGGTGCTGATTTTCATCCTGCGTGAAAAAATCAGGAAACCGGGCGAACTGGGTTACGGTCTGACGCTTTGTGTACTGGGTATGATCGTTTTCAACCTGGGATTGAGTTACGGCTTGAGCCGCCTGGGCGGGCAGTCGGGCGCACTGATCCCCGGTGCCTTTATGAGCATGGATGGCTTCAGTGGTTCGCCGCTGTATACCTATCAACTGGGTGTGCTCATTGCCCTGACCTTTGCCTGGATACTCGGCTTCGGCGCGACACTGGCGGAACCGGCCTTGAATGCCCTGGGGCTGACCGTCGAGAACCTGACCAATGGCGCATTTAAAAAATCCATGCTGATGTACGCGGTTTCATTTGGCGTGGGCTGCGGCATTGCGCTCGGTGTTCTCAAGATTGTTTACGACATTCCCGTGGCCTACCTTATTGTTCCCGGTTACCTGGTCGCCATTGTGCTGACCATATTTTCGACCGAGGAATTCGTCAACGTGGCCTGGGATAGCGCCGGTGTTACCACGGGACCGGTGACGGTTCCGCTGGTGCTGGCGATGGGTCTGGGATTTGGCAGCGCGCTCGGCGTCACCGAAGGATTCGGGATTCTGGCGATGGCTTCGATCGGCCCCATTATCGCGGTACAGGCAACCGGCCTGTGGATCCGCTACAAGATAAAGCGGCGCCGCGACGCTGCTCAGGCGCCCGGCCTGTTAACTGAAAGCACTGGCGTGGAAACCGCCGGCTAAAGAATAGGGGACAGACTTGAACGAAAGAGAAATAACGGTATTGACTGACGTATCCCTGATCACCTGCGTGGTCCAGCGGGGACTGGCTGACGATGTCATAAAGGCGGCGCAGGAAGCCGGGGCTCAGGGCGCCACCACCTATTTCGCGCATGGCAGCGGGGTGCGCGAGCGCCTGGGTATCCTCGGTGTCGCGGTAGAAGTCGAAAAGGAGGTGATCAATATTGTCGTCGCCAACGATCAGGTGGAGCGGGTGTTCGAGAAAATGTACCTGGCGGGGCAACTGGATACCCCGGCGATGGGCATTATCTACACGACGCCGCTGGAAAAACTGGCAACCCATATTCCCGATGAAATTCTTGAAAAACTCAGTGCCGAAAACACCTGATTACGGGTAGTATTTTATGACAGGAACGATACATTGGAGATCTGATGACGGAAGTTGATCGATGAATCTGGCGAGTACATCAAAACTGATTACCTGTATTCTCCCAAAAGGGGGAGCCATGCCGGTATTGAAAGAACTCAAACAGGAACTGGATATAGTCGCCTGTAATATCAATCATGCCCGTGGTTCGGGGCGTTTTTCGCCCCTGGCTGAGCGCGGGGTGGGTGAGCAGACCGAGAAAGAAATTCTCAGCGTGGTCGTCGACGAAGCGCAGGCGGAAGCGGTGTTCGCATTTATTTTCCGGGCTGCGAAAATCGATCGCCCGCACGGAGGCCTGGTGTTTCAAAGCGCCCTGAGCCTGGCCACCCAATATCAAATACCAGCCGAGTTACCCGCCGAAAGGTAACCAGGGCCCCTGAACAGAGAGCCAGAATATGCCCCTGTCTGAATCCGTTCTGTTGCTCATGGTTTTGCTGGCAATTGGCGTGCTGGTGCGTGGCCTGTTTAACAGGCTGCCAATCCCCTACACGGTGATGCTGGTCATTTTGGGGATGCTCCTCGGGAACCTTGCCAGGGTCTGGCAACCCCTGGAGTCGATACGCTACTTTCAACTCAGTCCCGAGCTGGTGTTCTTTATTTTTCTTCCAGTCCTGATCTTCGAATCGGGATTGAGCCTGCATGCAAGGCAGCTGGCGAAAGATATCGTCCCGGTGCTGATGCTGGCCATCCCCGCCCTGCTGCTTTCCACGACTATCGTTGGCGTTGGCGTGTGGCTGTTGTTACCGCTGGATTTGACGACCGCATTACTCTTCGGCGCCCTTATCTCGGCGACTGATCCGGTCGCCGTGGTTTCCCTGTTCAAGGAACTGGGGACACCGACGCGGCTGACGACACTGGTGGAAGGGGAGTCCCTGCTGAATGATGCGACCGCTATCGTGTTGTTTTCTATCCTGCTCGGCCTCGCCTTGCACGGCGGTTTTGTCGTCACCGACATAGGCGCCGCGATGCTTGAATTCATCAGGGTCTTTCTCGGAGGAACTTTGCTGGGGCTCGTTTTTGGACTGCTGCTGAGCCGCCTGGTTGTTCGCCTGCATCTCGACACCAGTAGCGTATTGATAAGCTCGCTTATTCTGGCCTACGTGGCCTTTATCGTCGCCGAACACAGTTTGCATGTATCCGGGGTGATGGCGGTGGTTGCCGCGGCGCTTAGTTTTTCCCTGGTTGCCTCGCCGCGCCTTGCGGAGGAGACCGGGCATGCCGTGCACAATACCTGGGAGTTCCTGGCGGACATGACCAACACCCTGTTGTTCCTGTTGATCGGCATGGCGGTAGATCTACAGTCCCTGGCAGCCACAAGCGGCTTTATTTTACTGGTGGGCTTGCTCGTGATCGCGGCCCGGGGCGTCAGTGTTTACAGTTTTGTGCCCTTGACCGTGAAGCTCTTCAAGTTGCCGGAGGTCACCATGGGCGAGCGCCACATCATGTGGTGGGGCGGCCTCAAGGGTGGCCTCGCGATCGCAATCGTGTTATCGATCCCGGCTGATCTGCCGGGCAGGGATATTTTGCTTAACCTGACGCTGGGCGTCGTCCTGCTGTCGCTGTTGATCAATGCCCCGACCATTCGTCTGTTGATCGAAAAGCTCGGTCTCGACCGACTCTCGGAGGATGAAAGTATCGAGCTCGAACAGACCGCTGCCCAGGTGCGAGCGCATGCCGGCTCGGTGCTGCAAAAACTACTCGACAACAGGGTGTTGTCGAGGGCGGGGAATTTCCGCGCCGAGCAGGAAGTTTCACAAAGCCTGCAATGGCCTTCGCAGGATGTATCCGACGAATCGTTTAAACGTAAACAGCATCTCAATGCCCTGCGCGAAGAGAGCCGGGAACTGGAGCGTTTGTTCAACGCGGGTGTGGTTCCGCAGTACAGCTTCCTCGATATCAAGGTCGAGTTGCAGCGTGAAAACGACCAGCTGCGGAACCCGGAGCGGATCGAGGGCGAGATGGACGCATCCTCGCCGAGCCTGTTCATCCGTTTCGAAAATGCGTTGATTCGTCGTCTGCGCGAGAGCGACTGGGCCAGTAACTTGCTGGCGCGCTATCAAAATACGAGAATTTCCCAGCATGTCGTCAAAGACCTGGTCAGAATACTGATGGCTGAGGCCGCGATCGAGTATGCCCGCCAGCAAGCAAAAATCGATCCTCGCTTCGACCCCTCGATCGAGTCCCGGTATCGCGACAGGTTGCAGTTGTTGCATGACAAAATCGCTGACTACCAGCGTGATTTCGAGGAGTTTTATCAACGTTTCGAGCGCCGTTTCGCCAAGCGGGCGGTATTGATTTCAGTACTGCGTTATATCCAGAATGAGCAGCGTAAAGGCGTTGTCAGCACCAAGGTCTATGCCGTGCTCGAACAGGCAATTAGTCAAGCGCTGGAGCTCATGCCGGCCATTTCAGAACCGGTTCCCGGTATGAAGAATGAGGATTTGATTGGCCTCGTGCCGCTTTTCTCGGGTTTGTCGGATGACGCTTTAAAGGGTATTGCGGCGAAGGCCGCGAGCGTCAATTACCTGCCGGGGGATATCATTATCGGTCAGGGCGAACATGGGGACTCGCTTTATATCGTGGTCAAGGGCAGGGTGCGGGTCTCGCACACCGTGGATGAAGAATCGCATGTTCTGGCGGACCTGGTGGTCGGCGATTTTTTTGGAGAAATGGCATTGTTGGGTGACCAGGTACGCAGGGCGACCGTGACCGCACAGCATACCAGCACCCTGCTGCGCCTGACCGCACAGGATGTCATGGAAATCTCGCGCGAATTCCCGGAGATAGGCGAGTATCTGAACGAGTTGAAACAGAACCGCGAGGGCGGTCTCGACCCTCAGCACTGAAGGCACAAAGCACCCATGGCTAAGTTGTCGTCCTGTGTTTTTGCCGGGCCAGGCTGGCGAGCGCCTTAGCGGTCAATGTGACAGCCGATTTGAATTTCATATAGGTTATCCTGTCGAGCCCTGTGTCCGCTTGTGCGCGGTCGCAGAACACCATCCCCATCGCTTTGCCAGCGACATGAAGCGACATCAGGAAAAAATTTTCGTGCAGAAAACTGGCCTTGAACCTGGCCGGTAACGCTGCCTCGAATTTGGCGTAGTTGGCAGAGTCTATCCATATCGACTGCGGCTTGATCAGCAGCGTTTTGAGCAGGTTTTCCTCGCTGATATCGACTACCAGGGTTCTAATCGGTGAGTGTTCGTCGATGCCCTTACCTGCGCGGGTGCCCAGTTTGGTTTTGTCGGCGGAGAGCAGCATCAGGACGATACGTGACAGGTGTAATTCGTTATGCAAATGGTTCAACAGTAAATCGAGTAGTTGCGCCTGGGTGGGTCTCGAGGTTTGCAGCAGGGCATTGACGCGGTTGTCGAAGTCATGTCCATCTGCTGCGGGATTGGCTGTAATCACCGATGCCGGTTGTGCCGCTTTTTCCCGCTCGGGTAACATGATCAGGCGTGCGGCAGCCGGTAACACATCGTAGAAAGGACAGTTTCGTGCAGCAGCGATGGCGACTTCCTGCAAATGCTTGACGAAAGTTTCCTGCGCCTGGCCCAGATAGGCCGCAGAAACCCTTTCGGTTGCTTTCATCGGTGCGTGATACCAGCCGCATTCGGCCTGGTGAGAGACATCTGCGGCGAGTTGTATCAGGCGCGCCTTGCGTCCTTTGGGTATGTTTTCATCCAGTGACTCGGTCACCAGTGCCGGCAGGTATGCTTTTTCGGCATAAACCCGACCGAGCTCATGAAAATCGAAACCGAACACCGCTTTGCTACTGTTGGCATCGATGCCGTTGAGAAGGAATTTGGCCTGGTACTTTTGATAGCGCTCGTGATCGAACAGGCAGGCGCAGAATTCTCCGATATTGTGTAGCAGGGCCGCGCTGCGCACCTCGTTGACCGCTTTGATTCCCTGTAAGCTGATGAAGTAATCGAGTTGCGCGAGCAGGTGATAACTGCGGCTGATCAACTGATGGTAGCTTTGTCGAAGCAACGCATCCGGATGGGTTTCGTGCAATACCCTGTGTTGCATAATCAGATCGGCAATGGCGCTGTCGCCTAGCGGACTCAATGCGGCATGCACCGATTCCGCCCGCCGTTTGCCGTCACTTAGCCGGCTATTTACTTCGTGGTACAGGGATATGCTCATACCCGGATCGAGCGCTATGACAGCCGCAAGATCACCTACGGTCTTGCGACGATCTTCGAGGATTTGCAACGCGTGGCGGTGATGGGTATCGAGCGCCGGGATAACATTGTGATGAGATGACAACCAGGCCTGCGCAGCTCGCTCGCTCATCGTAAATCAGGTTTCCTTCGCATTGCTCAACGATTCCAGTTGTTTACCATGGATATGCTTGATCAGGATTTCACGGTCGGCCTCGTGCAAGTTTTCGAAGTCCCGAGAAACCCTTGCACTGTCCTGCTCCCGGCCGGAGTCGTTTTCAACCAGGACCACGCGTGCAATGATGACAAGCCCCAGTCCCGAGGGCAATAACTTTAATTTCAGTTCAATCAGTTCGCCCTACGTTGCAGCATGATCATTTGGGGTTGTGTTATCACACAGTCTGGGTCGAACTCGGCCGCTGAATTATCGACTTTAAAATTTAATATGTATAACCACCTCAGGCGTCTTGTTTGGGTTCAGCCGTAGATGCCCGGACGATCAAGTTTGCATCGAGTTCGAGATGCCGAATGACGGACTCACCCTTGAGGCTGGCCAAAAGGTAGTCCGCGGCGCGTAAGCCCATTTCGCGAGCGGGCGTGTGCACGGTGGTAAGCGAAGGCGCGAACCGTGCAGCCATTGGCAAATCGTCGAAACCGGTGATGGAGACGTCCTGTGGAACGGAGTATCCCAGGTGTATGCACTCGAGGATCGCGCCAAAGGCGAAAAGGTCGGTACCGCATACTATCGCTGTGGGTGGCTCGGGGAGTGCCATCAGTTCTCGCAGGCCGGCTCGGCCACGTTCCAGACTATATGCGACTTCCACCACACGCTCTTTCGGGGCTGAAATTCCACTTGCCTTGAGGGAATCAAGAAAGCCCGACAACCTGGCGCTTGCCCGGTCGTTCGCGTGCTCCATACCGCCAGCGATCATCGCAATGCGACGGTGACCCAGAGAAAGCAGGTAGTCAGTGATGCGCCGAGAAGCCGCACGGTTGTCGAAGCCGACGCAGGGATAGGCGCTATCTGAATCGTAGCTCCAGGTATTGACGAAGGGGATGTCACTGTCCTCGAGAAATGCGTAGGTTTTGGGATCGTGGCCGAGTCCAACCAATACTATACCGTCGACTCCACGCTGGATCAGATTCGCAACGTGTCGTGCTTCCAGGTCCTGATTGAAATTAGACAACGCCAGAAGTGGCATATAATCTTCGGCGTCGAGCCGTTCCTGAAGAGCCTCTACACCCACGGCGAAACTCCCCAGATCGAGCGTTGGCACCACGATACCTATGGTCATCGAGCGCTCTGTAACCAGCGCCCGCGCCGCAGCATCGGGAATATATCGCAACTCGGCGATAGCCGACTCGATGCGGTTTCGCTTCTCCAGGCTCACTCGAGATGGATTTGACAGGAAGCGGGAAACAGTAGCGGGAGAAACGGCGGCGATCTTTGCAACATCCGCAATTCTAGCCTTTCGGCGTCGTCTGGTAGCGGGTTTGGTCGCTGTAGTCGGCATGTGTTTCGTCCTGTCTGGCTAAGACTGACAACAGTCAGATATACGGTTGGATAATACTGAAAACGAGACCAGGGAGGTATAAAGAATATTCCAATCGTCTCTCAAAAACCTTGCCCTGCACAGGAAACTCGTGAATCAAGGCGCTGATTAGTCAACCCCTGGCAGCATTTTTCCAATGGCAGGTTATAGTAACTCTAAATGAAATCGCTTTCAAATAAACACCTACCACTAATTGTAAGCTGCATGATGGAATTCGCTTTATGCGGTATAAACACTTTAAATACAGTAACATAAATATTATTTGACATAATCAGCGCAATTACCTCATAATATTTTAAGTGAAAGCGCATTCATAAATTCATATTCTTTGAGATTCGTGGCATGACAGGTTCAATTCAACAGCAATCAGAAATCGCTTATGGCCGCGATCTTGTATTGTCGCGAAAGCAGCTTAAACCCTTCACGGGGCGCACCAACTCGCATGGCTTGATCAATCTGGCGGGTCATTTGTCGCTTCTCTGCGCTACCGGGTGGCTGGTCTATCTGGCGTTTGGGACCTGGTGGATTTTGCCGGCAATGCTGGCACACGGATTTGTCATGGCGTTTCTGTTCGCGCCCGTGCACGAGTGCAGTCATGGCACAACCTTTCGTAGCCGCTGGCTCAATGAAACGGTCTACTGGCTGGTATGCCTTATCTATCTGGTACCGCCGACTTTTTTCCGCTACGCCCACGCCGCGCACCATACCTACACACAGATACGAGGCCATGACCCGGATATGTTGCCGGAGCGTATGAGCGTTTGGAGTTACGTGAGCTTCGTGCTAGGCGTTACGTTTTGGAAACGAAACATGCAGTGGTTTTTGTTCCACGCCCTTGGCAAGATCAATCCAGCACAGCGCTACTTCCTGCCGGATAGTGAAATACCGCGGGTCGTGCGTGAAAGCCGAATTATCATGGGGCTTTATGCGGGTATTGCCGTGACGGCAATTGCCGCTGGTTCGTGGGCGCCGCTGGTTTACTGGGTGATCCCCCGTTTCATTGGTGAGCCCTTTATGCGCTGGTTCCGTATCGCCGAGCACGCCGAATGCGAGGAAGGCCCCGATCTCAGGGAAAACACGCGCACCACTCGCGCGAGTTCCTGGATCAATTTCCTGTTCTGGAACATGCCCTATCACTCCGAACATCACATTTGCCCGATGGTGCCGTTTCATGCGCTTCCACGTTTACATCAAGTTGTTCGCGACAAACTCTTTCCAGTGGGTGAAGGGTATTTCAAGGTACATGCAGGCGTGCTGAGCCAGATTGTTCGTCGTCAAGGCGTGACCTGGAAAACTCACACGACAGATTCGTTATAAGTGCGATGGACGTCATATACATCATTAACCGAGGAGGTTATAAATGAAAAATCCAAATCGATGGGCCAGGTCTTTTGCTGCAATCATGCTGGTCGTTGCGGCTATCTCAGTGTCGAGCGTGGTTAACGCCGGCGTTGTAATCAAAATTCAATCCGTTGTCCCGATCAAGAATGATTCCAACACATTGTTGAAAGAGTTCACTGATTCGGTGACCACGATTACCAACGGTGAGGTGAAATTCGAGATCCTGCCGGTAGGTGCGATCGTTGGTTTAGCCGATACCCTGGACGCGGTCGACAAAGGCCTTGTCGATGCCGGCTTTGCGTGGACTCATTACTGGTCGGGTAAGCATCCTGCTGCGATGTTATTCGGATCACCCGTGGCCGGCGCCGGCGTGGGTATCGATAACATCGCCTTTTTCTCCTGGTATATGAACGGCGGTGGACGCCAGTTGTATAACCAGCTTTGGGACGAAATGGGAGTCAACGTGAAAGGTCTCATGTTACAGCCCAGTGGCCCCGAAGCACTCGGTTGGTTCAGGGAGCCGATCAATTCGATGGCGGATTTTCGCAAGTATCGCTTCCGTACACCGCCGGGGATTCCAGGGCAAACTTATAAGGATATCGGCGTCGCCTCGGTGTCGATGGGAGGAGGCGACATCCTGCCCGCGCTGGAAAAAGGAACCATCGATGCGGCGGAGTGGTGTTGCCCGAAACCCGACAAGGATTTTGGCTTCCACAAGATTCTTAAGCACTACTATCTCCAGGGCTTACATCAGGTCGTGGTGAACGGCGACATCTACATCAACAAGGATGTCTGGAACAAGCTGACACCCTCGCAACAGGCGGCCATGGAAACGGCGGCCGACGCGTCCCTGATGCGCGCTATGAGCTATCGAATTTTTGAGAATGGCAAGGCACTGAAGGACTTGACCGATAATCACGGCGTACAGCTGCACGATACCCCGGCCGACTACTTCACCGAGTACATGAATGCGGCGCGCAAAAGCCTGGAGAAGAATGCCGAAGAAAACGCGTTCTTTAAAAAGGTTTGGGAATCGCAAAAGGCATTCGCCGAAATAGCGGTACCTTACTGGGCGGGTGCGCAAACCTCGAACGCAAACCTCGGCCAGGCGTTTGCTCGCCAACAACTCAAGCAATAACTTACAGACGACGTCCTACTTAAATTTGAGCAGAGACGGGGAAATGTGTGCATGAGCGACAGTTGGCATGAAGTGGCGCAAGTCGGCGATATCGAAGAAGACGACGTGATCCAGGTTGAGGTCGATAACCAGGTCCTGGCGATCTACAACCTGGATGGGGAATTCTTTGCCACCGAGGGTATCTGCACGCACGAGTTCACTTGCCTCGCCGAGGGTTGGGTGTTCGACGGAGTTATCGAATGCCCGTTGCATCAAGGCCGATTCGACATCAAGACGGGGGAAGTAAAATCCGCTCCGGTATCGGTCGATCTCAAAACCTTTCCGGTCAAGGTAGAGGGTAAGGCGATTTTTGTCCAGGTAGACAACCGAACCTGATGGGTATTTTTCATATGAGCGAGAAATATTTGAGTATGGAACTAATTAATTCGCTCAATTGCCATTGCGATTTTTTTATCGAGACCCGCATCCAACATGACTGTGCACTCGTACACATCCGGGTGGATGTGATGACGCGGCCAGGGTTACGGGTTAAACGAAATGAGGTTTGAGATATGACAACCCATAAAGAACGCGTGTTGATGGCCCTGAATCACGAGCAACCAGACCGAAACCCTATGGATCTCGGCGGCAGGCAGACGACCCTGTCGATTATCGCTTACGAAAATCTGAAAAAACTGCTCGGCTTGTCCGACCTGCCCGCCAATGTGATGGCGCATACCTGGCAGACTAGTTACATCGACGAAGTGGTACTTGAGAAATTCGATATTGATACCCGTCACATCCGGCCCGCCAGCAGAGTTAACGAGTCCATTGGGGAACACTTGTCGATACCCGAGAGCGACAATACTTTCGTCGATGAATGGGGGGTTACGCGACAGGTCGTCGGCGATTACGCCAACTTGATCAGCCACCCGCTTCGTACCGCGACCGTCGAAGACCTCGAAAATTTCCCCTGGCCCGATTCAGCTGATAACTATGATTTTAAAGCGATCAGGGAACCGGCGAAAAAGCTGTATGAAGATAACGAGTATGCACTAGTCGGCAGTCTGGGGTCGCCCGGAAATATTTTCGAACAGGCCTGGTATCTTCGCGGCCTCGCCGAATTTATGAAAGATCTCATCAAGAACAAGGATTTTATTCACGCGCTGATGCGCAGGATTCTTGATATACGTAAACGTAACGCCGAGTTGTATTTGCGTGAGGTTGGGGAATTTATTGATGTCGTTCAGTTAGCCGATGATCTGGCCGGTCAGGATAACTTGCTGATTTCTCCAAACAGCTACAAGGAGCTCGTGAAACCGTATCAACTCGAATTGTGCCAATACGTCAAAAGCCTGACAAAGGCGAAAGTCTACTACCATAGCTGCGGTGCGATCGAACCGCTGCTCGATGAATTGATCGACAATGGCGTGGAGATACTGAATCCCGTCCAGGTTTCCGCCGCGAACATGGACACGCAGGCGCTCAAGAAAAGATATGGCAAGAATTTAAGTTTCTGGGGGGCGATCGATACCTTCGAAGTACTGCCCAACGGGCGCGTAGAGGACGTCGAAACGGAAGTTAAAAAGAGGATTCATGACCTCGGCACGGGCGGGGGCTACGTGATGGGCCCGGTGCATAATATCTGTGCCGACGTGCCACCGGAAAACGTAGTGGCGATGTATGAGGCCGGCCTGAAACAGGGGAAAAGTAATGAGCCTCGATGAAATATACGATGCGGTTCTCGATTATGACGATGAAGGAATCCAGGATCTGGTACGCCAGGAACTCGGTGCCGAAACGTCACCCAAAGTAATTCTGGAAGAGGCACTGATCGAAGCTCTGGATGAAGTCGGCAGGTGTTTCAGCGAGGGCACAATTTTCGTGCCTGAAATGCTCATGGCCGCCGAAACGATGAAGGCCGGACTGGATGTACTGCGGCCATTGCTCATCGGCGATAAATCCACAATTATTGGCACCGCGGTCATCGGTTCGGTCAAGGGCGATATGCACGATATCGGCAAGAATCTGGTCGCCATGATGCTGGAAGGGGCAAGCTTTAATGTGATCGATCTCGGTGTTGATGTGAATACGGATGCGTTTCTCGCCGCAGCCAACGAGCACAATGCCGATTTCGTATTAATGAGCGCTCTGCTGACGACGACGATGAAGGCAATGGAAACCTCGGTTCGGGCTATCAAATCGGAAAAACCCGGCCTCAAGCTGATCGTTGGAGGTGCTCCGGTTAACCAGGCGTTCGCCAATGCAATCGGGGCCGACGGCTATAGTGACGACGCCCCTGGCGCCATTTCAGTGGTACGGGCACTGGTGAAATCGACTGTCCCCGGATGTATCGATGCATCGGCTACCGCAAACACCCATTAACCCGGTGAGCGCAGGATAGGTACATGACAGATACCACAATCAGCTCGGCCACAAGGGAGTGGGTGATCAGCTTCAATCGCCCCCTCACGGTGATCGGTGAGCGTATCAACCCCACCGGACGAGAGCTTTTGGCCGAGGAGATGATGAACGGTGATTACGGCCGTATCGAAGCTGACGCCCTGGCCCAGGTGGCTGCGGGAGCCCATATGCTGGACGTCAACGCCGGTATCCCGCTGGCGGATGAGCCCGCGGTCCTGGCCCGGACCATCGAACTGGTCCAGTCGCTGACCGATGCGCCGCTATGTATCGATTCCTCCATGGTCGAGGCCCTTGAAGTCGGTCTGGCTGTCTACAAGGGGAAGGCGCTCCTGAATTCAGTAAACGGTGAAGAGGAGCGCCTCGAACGCATCCTGCCGTTGGTGAAGAAGTACGGCGCCGCCGTGGTCGCCATCGCAAGCGATGACTCCGGTATTTCCCAGGACATTAACGTACGTTTTGAGGTGGCCAGGAAGATCGTTGAGCGCGCTTTAGATTACGGCATACCTGCCAGCGACGTGGTGGTTGATCCAATGGTGATGCCGGTGGGTGCAGTCAACACCGCCGGACGCCAGGTGATGGAGCTGGTTTACCGGCTGAGAACCGAACTGAAGGTCAATACCACTTGCGGCGCCTCCAACGTCAGCTTTGGCCTGCCCAATCGTAACGGGCTGAACTCCGTCTTTATCAGCATGGTGATCGGTTCCGGCATGTCTTCTGCCATCATCAACCCGCTGCATAGCGAGGTAATGAGCGGCATCCGGGGCGCTGACGTGATGATGGGTCATGACGCCGAGTGTATGAGATGGATCACGGCTAATCGAGTCCCGGTGGTTCGACGTGAGCGGCGTAGTCGTCGCGCGTCCTAGATCATGCGATGCAATGTATACAATTGACTAGCTGCCGTAAACCCGATGCCGTACTAAATTCCAGGTTACCCCCATCGCAACGATGGCGCCGGCAAAGGCGAGCGCGGCGTCTTTCTGGGCATCCCATTCGTCACCCTGTGTTCCGAGGTAGGCGATGCCGAGTTCGGGGCTGACGATGACCGCGGCAACTGCTTCGATGATTTCATAAGCGGCACTGAATGCCAGAATACAATTAACGCTAATGAAATATGACCACGCCCGGCTCAACCCTGACTGGCGCAGCAGAATCTCACGCATCGGAAAAGCGAGCAGCAGCCCGAACGCGAAATGCACGATGCGATCGTAGTGATTGCGTTCGAGTCCAAACCAGTCCTGTAGCCAGAAACCAAACGGGGTCTCCGCGTAAGTGTAGTGGGCGCCGGCGAGGTGGAGACTGAGAAAAACAACAAACAGTCCGTAGGAAAGATTGGAAAACTGGAACCTGCGATAGGTGAACGCCAGCAGTGCGCAGTAAATAAACACCAGCAGGTTTTCGAGCAGCCAGTCGCGCGGAAACAGCGGGTTGATCGCGGTAACGATCCATACCAGGACTAACCACAGTAACATGCCCTGCAGGACGCGGTTGGAGCGAAATGGCTTTATCGTCATTCTGACCGGGTGAAAAATATATTTGCTAAATCGACAGGTTATTGAATACTAAGCCAAATGAAACATGGCTCGGCATGATCTGGATCAATCCATCGGGATCTGGTTCGATAAAATGAATGCGGGCCATAGACTAAAAGGGGCTATGTACAAAAACACCAAAAATAATGCTTGTGGTAGTTCCTGGGCTGAAATCCCGTTCGGCAATCCTGTCGACAAACGTGATTTGACGCCAGATACCGATACCATATACATAGATGCCGGTACCCGGCACATCCGCCTGCAGTCATATGATCGGAACGGTTTACTGTGCCATGGCAGGGTAGTTCCCAGCAACAGCGATTTACACGAGTTGTTGAAATCCCTGGGATATGTGTCGGTGAGCACAGCGATCGACCCGACGCGATTTATCATTACCGGAAAACTTGCGGCCGCGGTGCAGGAGCGGATTGGCGGTGGCAAACAGATTCTGCCAACGGCAGCTTATTGGCTGGCAGCCCGGGACCTGATCGAGTCGGAAGAGAACACCTCGCTAAACAGCCTGGCAATCATTGATCTGTCGGCGTCCGGCTACCTGATCATTGGCGTCGATCGAGACGGCAGCTTAAAGGATGACTTGCTGCTGACCAATCCGCGCTGTGGTGCGGGCTCCGGTATCAATCTCGATCGCGTTTTACAAAAGCTCGACCTCAAGCACGAACAGGTCGACGATTTGCTCGCGGATTACCTTGGAGCGGCTGGCAGCAGTCGGCGACTGGCCACAAGCGTGCGCGTCGACCGCTGTGGCGTGTTCAGTACCTCGGCAACGATCTCCGACAAGAACCAGGGTATTCCACTCAGTACCGCGCTGGCGACGACATTGAAATCCGAGGTCGAAAAAACAGTCAAAAAACTACCGCGTGGCTTCGACAAGGTTTACCTCTGCGGGCGTATCTTCCGATGGCGCTACACGCGGGATTGCGCCGAGGACCTGTTGCGTGATCGGGGTGTAACTGAAATCGCCTACGATGCGGAGAATTCTCAACTTCTCAAGTCGCTGCGAAACCTGGTGGTGAAAGTGGGCGCCGCTAACCTGGCTCAGCCTGATTCCCGCCTACGGCGACAGGTCGAGCCTGAAACCTTTGCGTCCTTTAGCGAATTGCGGGAACACTACGTAAAGGGCGGCCTGTACCGCCGGCTTGAAGAAGAGTCACCGCCTGCCTGTACGCCGCAGGATCTTGAACAGCGATCACTGATTCTGGCGCTCGATGTTGGCTCGACGATGGCCAAGTCGGTGATCGCCGATGCCGTTACTGGTGAGATCCTGTCTCTTGATGCATACAGCAATGCCGGCGATACCATAGAAACGGTCAAGAAGGTATTCGTCGACCTGCGGCGGCTTGGCATCGAGCAACTTTCGCTGCAAAGCGTTGGCATTACCGGCTCCGCTCGTTACCAGGTGCAGCAGGCGCTGGCGAGTATCTATCCGGACTTATCGCAACGTATCCAGGTATTGGTGGAAAACTATGCCCACGCACGAGGCTCGATCGACTATGCCCGCCAACAGGTAACCTGGCTCCAGCAGCAGGGATTTGAAAATGTTAACCGTGACCTCTGTATTCTCGTGGACATCGGTGGCGAAGACACCAAGATTTCCACCATTGCGCTGGACCAGGCTGAACTCTTCGACAATGCCATGAATACCAAGTGTTCCGCGGGGACGGGCAGCCTCATGGATACGCTCAGTACGATGTTCGGTGTCGAGTCGGTGGGAGAGGCGCAGGCGCAGGCATACGGGGCAGCGCGGTCCTTCGACATCAATGCGACCTGTGCCGTGTTCCTGATGGAAAATGCCAGCAAACTGCAAGCGCAGGGCGTTCCCAGGGGCGAGATTCTCGCATCGGCGAACTGGGCCATCGTTGAAAACATGGCGCGTAGTCTGTGGAGTCAACTGGACTTGCCAACCAATGCAGTGGTGTTACTGCACGGTCAGACCATGTTGTCAGATCCCTTGCCCCTGGCGGTTACCCATCGTCTGCGTGATTATCTCGGCGCGGATATTTATGCCCTGTTGCCGCCGCATCCCGGGCATCGAGCCTGCATCGGCCTGATACGAAGCCTGCAACAGGCGGCGCTACCGGGCGATACCACCGTATGTCTCAATGATTTGCTCGAGGCGGACTTCGCAAAACGCGTAATACAGTGCAAGGGCAAGGTATGCGGTGACATCGAGGCGCGCTGTAATCGCTGTGCGTTGCGCTGGCAAGGTGAGGATGGGCGAAAAATCGCCTTCACGGTGGGCGGCTGTACTGCCATCAACGAACTCATATCGCGTAAAGGTCAGAAAAAAGAGCGTCAGCCGCGCGATTCCTACAAGGAGATCTGGGATTTTATTGACAGCCGTCACCCGCGCAGCGACGATCCGCGGCGGCTGGTAATTCCGCGCAGTTTCGTCGTCTCCCAGTGGGCTTACTTTCTGTCGCGGATATTTGCGTCGTTGAGCATACCGGTGCACGTGGATAACCTGCGAGATAGCGACCTGGTCGCCGCGCAGCCGCTGTTTAACATCGATTGTTGTGCGCCACAGATGGGCGCGGTAGGTCAGTACCAGCGGCTCGCAAACGAGCCTCATGGCATGATTCTGGCCCCGCAGATAGAGACCCTGCCAACCGCGGGCAGCAGCCGGGGATTGACCTGTACCATCAACCAGGGCGGTGTCGCGGTTGCCAGGAACCTGGCCCTGGATACGCATCCCCAGGCACGTTTTCACCTGTTCAACTTCCGCATCGACGAGCTGGATGCGGGCTACCTGAGCGATCAGTTGTACACCGGACTAGAGCCCGTGTTTCGCTATTACGGTATTAACCCTGACGCAAAAGACCTCGAGGTTATTATTGCCAGCGCCATTGACGATCACCTGCGGCTGCGCCGTGAGACGGCGGATTTTGCCGCAGAGCTCATCGAAATCGCGCTCGCCGAGGGGCACCAGGTCGCGCTAGTCGTGGGGCGCGAATACGTTCTCAATCCGGGAATCTACGATAGCCACATTCGCCGCTTACTGCGCGATCGGCAGATGGCCGTTATTCCGTCTTATGTTCTGGACGTGGATCTCGATCCGGAGTATGCGCAGATATACTGGCGCAATCCACATTTTATCCTGACCGTGCTGAACGCGATTGCACACAGGAAACTGCACGCGCGCCTGCAGCACCCGCGCTTGCGAGACCTGTTTCGCCGCATCGAGGAGGATCCGGCTGGCCCGATGCTGCCGGTGGTGCAGGTGTCTACCTTCAGTTGTGGTCCTGACAGCATCATCAGGCATTACGTGGCCGAGATCATGAAGCAACGTCCATTCCTGCTGATTCAATCCGATGCCGTTCTCAAGGAACTCGCTCATCTCGAGAATCGCGTCAATACCTACGTCATGCAATTGCAGCAGAGACTGCACGATAAGCTGGGACTGGGTAGCGTGGAAGCCTTCGAGATTCGTCGGCTCGACGAACTGGTAGCGCATGATCCGGTGAATCCCGAAACTGATGTACTCAGTCTGCCGACGATGGCTGACAATCGCTCGGTGACCGCGATCATTCGTGCGGCGGGTTTCACCTGTATCGAAAACTATTCCGACGACAACTATGATCTACACGGGCTTGTCAAGAGCGCGCGCAGAACCGCCGGCCAGGAAGTTTGCACTCCGCTCGCGGCGGTTTATGCAGACCTGGAAAATAGCGTGGAAGAATTCATTCGCCGCAAACAGGCTGGCGATCCCGAATTCGCCGGCAAACGACGCCTGATATTGCTCGATCCACAGGGCTCGGGGCCCTGCCGGCAGGGGCAGTATCCCGGGGTACACCAGCTATTCATCAAGAACCTGGCACCTGGCCGTCAGCACGAAGGCAATCACACAGGGCTTCCCGGGGGTTCGTTGTTCGAATTCATAATGCTGGAAGAAAGCGATGGCTATCGGGGCGGATTCCCGGAATGGATGATAATGCGAGTCTACCAGGCGATAATTCTGAAAGGTGTGCTTCAGGGTATCCTGTTCAAGCTCGGCGCTGCCTGCCGGGACTATGATGAGTTTCAGCGATTCAGCACCGATTACAAGCTGCTGCAGACAGAGATTTACGGACTGTTGGAATCCTATAGCGGACCAGGTCCCCTCGCACGGTGGTTGCTGCGCTTAACAGGTAATAACGGCGTCATGAGTTTGCCTGTCAAGTATTTTGCCTACCGTCTGCACGGCCGGGAATTCATCAAGTCGATAAAACGTTTCGTCGCAAAATGGCAAGGGTTGAAATCGTTACCCGAAGACAGGCTCGACATCCTGGTTACCGGTGAAATTTACATGCGTCTTTCACAGGCCGATGAAATTTTCGAGATTTTGCTCCGGGAAATGGGATTCAGGCGTTTTAATCTTGAAGTGTCGGCGATGATGCTCTACCTCGAATGCCTGCTCGAAGAGGTCAAGGATTCGAGCCTCACCAGGCTGGAAATTATCCGCAACAGGCAGTTGCGGACAGGCAAGCGTGCAGATGCTGCTGCCGAACTCGGCCATGAAAAGCGGAAATTACGAACTATTAAAATGCTCCGTTTCCTGTTCCGTGACCTGCTCGCGCGACCACTATACCGGGCAGGCAGGCTAAAGATGCCGGTGCCGGTCGACCAGATTGTTCAGGCCTCGCGTGAATTGTTACCTACCTACCGTCCTGGTGGCGAGTTATCGCCCTATATCGGCGAGGCGCTGATCGAACTGCGTCATGGGACTGACGTCGTCCTCAACGTGGCGCCGAGCGGTTGTATGGTTTCAACCATGGGAGAAGTGCTGACACCGAGCATTATGCATGCCGATGGGATCGAGTCGGGTCGTATCCAGACGCTTTTGTCCGCTGAGGGTGACGTCGATGAAGAGGCCCTGACGCTCGCGATTCTCAAAGCGATGGGACCACAACGCTACTATCAGCCTCGTGAGCAGGCAAGGGCCGGGGTATCGCAGCAATGATCACCAGGAGACCTGTAAAAACCGAAGCGAATAAGCATCGGCTTTACAATCCCTCCGGTCCATGAAACCACCCACCCCCGTCAGGCTGATAAAAAAACGAATCCTGATCGTTAATGCCTTTTTTGACGATTCGTCTCGGACTTTTATTATCAGGTAAAGCACGGAGACTCATCGCAGCGACCATCAGCTGCTATCACAGCAGCCTCCATTCCACGGCCGCGGCTGGAGCGATAGCTTTCCGCTCTCCCGCGCCATTCCAGCCTAATAGAAGCATATGTCGAAACCCGAAGTTTCGGATACTGATACTTCGTCTGTGCCGATTGTATCTGCCGGTCGGCACTGCTAGTTTCCTTCATCAAACCCCGGGTCCGAGCTGATTTCTGGATATCCGATCCAGTAAACAAGATTTAAAAGGGCCAGACTCGAAGTAGAGATCCGGAACTCATTACGGAGGGAATGAGCGATGAGGAAAAGTAAAAAAATCTTACTATCGGGGCATGCTGGCCCCATTTCAGTCGCATTAATACTCGTCTTGCTTGCCTCGGGCTGTTCTATAAAAAAAGTTGCAGTCAA
>Ga0164320_10000086_pt1 | contig 24979 bp, 23 predicted proteins | sample GuaBasSediGuay11_FD_113736 | JGI IMG/M metagenome (GOLD analysis project Ga0164320, IMG submission 113736) | Subseafloor sediment microbial communities from Guaymas Basin, Gulf of California, Mexico - Guay11, Core 4567-28, 0-3 cm | ecosystem: Environmental > Aquatic > Marine > Hydrothermal...
ACTGGCATCCGCGGAAGGCAATTTACAGCACTGGGGCGATAGTTTGCAGGTGGCCGCGGTAGTCGCCTCCGATGCTGATATGCAGGCAATGTTCGTACTGCCCTCGTTGCTCGCTAACCAGCTTAGTGAACTTTTTATATCGGTAGTTTCGGGAATTAAGGATGCTCCCAAAATGAGCGCAGATTTTAAAAACCTGATTGCCCTGCTGGCGCAAAATGGTCGGCTATCGGCGCTGCCGTCGATTGCTACCACCTTCGAGTCACTGAAGCAGGAAGCCGAAGGCAAGATCGAAGTTGTAGTCCGTACTGCACAAAAATTAACCGCCAAACAACAATCTGCAATGGCGAAAAGTTTAGCCAAAAAGCTGGGCAAGGAAATAAATATTACTACCGAAATTGATGAAACATTGATGGCCGGCGCAATAATACGGGCGGGCGATATGGTTATCGATGGATCGGCTAAGGGCCGCCTCGATAAGCTGACAACGGTGCTTAGCAAATAGTACTCAACCAATAACAGATTTTTTATGATTACGGGATAACGCAATGCAACTTAATCCTTCAGAAATAAGCGAACTTATTAAAGATCGCATCAAGAACTTTGAAAGTGCTGCCGAGGCGAGAACAGAAGGTACTGTTGTCAGTTTGATGGACGGTATTGCACGCATACACGGTCTGGCCGATGTCATGTCAGGCGAAATGATCGAATTTCCGGGTGACACCTACGGCATGGCGCTAAATCTCGAAAGAGATTCGGTCGGTGCGGTAATTCTGGGTGCCTATGGACATATATCGGAAGGTGATACCGCCAAGTGTACCGGCCGTATCCTGGAGGTCCCCGTCGGCGAGCAGATGCTGGGCCGCGTGGTCAATTCACTGGGTGAGCCAATCGATGGCAAGGGTGCGATAAAAACCAAAAGTTTCATGCCAATCGAACGTATCGCGCCGGGCGTTATCCAGCGCCAGTCGGTAGATCAGCCAGTGCAAACCGGTCTGAAGGCAATCGACGCGATGGTCCCGATTGGTCGTGGACAACGCGAGTTGATAATCGGTGATCGCCAGACCGGTAAATCTGCGTTAGCGATCGATGCGATCATTAACCAGAAGGGCACCGGTATTAAATGTGTTTACGTCGGCATCGGTCAAAAAGCCTCGACTATTGCCAATGTTGTGCGCAAGCTCGAAGAACATGGAGCGATGGAACATACCATCGTCGTCGCCGCGAATGCCTCCGATTCGGCGGCATTGCAGTACATTGCACCCTACTCGGGCTGTACCATGGGAGAATACTTTCGCGACAAGGGTGAAGACGCATTAATTATTTATGACGATCTGACCAAGCAGGCCTGGGCTTATCGCCAGGTTTCGTTGTTGCTGCGTCGTCCTCCCGGGCGCGAGGCTTACCCGGGTGATGTTTTCTACCTGCACTCGCGTTTGCTCGAACGTGCCGCGCGCATCAACGCAGACTGCGTAGAAAATTATTCCAACGGCAAGGTGAAGGGTAAAACCGGATCGCTAACTGCATTACCGATTATCGAAACCCAGGGTGGCGACGTGTCAGCATTCGTACCGACCAATGTTATCTCGATCACCGACGGCCAGATATTTCTCGAGTCAGATTTATTCAACGCCGGTATCCGCCCGGCGATTAACGCGGGCCTGTCGGTTTCGCGGGTCGGCGGCGCGGCACAGACCAAGATTATCAAGAAACTCGGTGGTGGCGTGCGACTGGCACTGGCACAGTACCGTGAACTGGCAGCATTTTCGCAGTTTGCCTCTGACCTCGACGAAGCCACGCGCAAGCAACTGGAACGCGGACAGCGCGTGACCGAATTAATGAAACAGAAACAGTATGCGCCTTTATCCGTTGCCGAGATGGGAATCTCCCTGCATGCAGCTAACGAAGGCTATCTTGACGATGTTGAACTCAAAAAAGTGGTAGCCTTCGAAGAAGCGATGCACGCGCATATTAAATCGAAAAATGGTGAACTGCTGGATTCTATCAATGCCGATGGTGAGTATAACGATGAAATCGCAGCCAAAATGTCCGCGGCTATCGAAGATTTTAAAACCAATGGCGTCTACTAAATTTTAACGGCCCTAACCTACAGAGTATTGACTAATGGCTGGTGGTAAAGAGATAAAGACCAAGATCACGAGTGTGCAAAACACTCGAAAGATCACCAAGGCCATGGAGATGGTAGCGGCAAGCAAAATGCGTCGTGCCCAGGATCAAATGTTTGCCACCCGGCCCTATGCTCAAAGAATCGCCACCGTGGTCGCCCATGTTGCCAGTTCACATCCTGAGTACAAGCATCCCTATCTGATCGACAGGCCGGTCAAGCGTGCCGGAATTATTGCGATCTCGACCGATCGCGGACTCTGTGGTGGTCTGAATACAAATTTGTTTAAGAAGTCGCTGAATAAAATTGGCGAGCTCGATGAACAGGGTATAAAAATTGAAGTCGTCACTTTTGGCAACAAGGCGCTCGGGTTTTTTAAGCGCATCGGTGCCAAAGTGGTTGCCGAGGCCAGTCATATTGGCGACAGGCCGGAAATGGCCGCGATTATCGGGCCGGTACAGGCCATGCTGAAAAGTTATGCCGATGGAAACATCGACGTGATTTACCTGGTCAGCAATGAGTTCGTCAATACCATGACGCAGGAACCAAATATCACACAGCTGGTTCCGGTTGTGCCATCGCAAGATAGTGAACTGAAGCATCACTGGGATTACATCTACGAGCCTGGCTCCAAAGAAGTACTCGACAGTGTGCTTGATCGTTATATCGAGTCGTTGGTCTACCAGGGCGTGGTCGAAAATGTTGCCTGTGAAATGGCCGCCCGTATGTTGGCGATGAAGAACGCGACCGATAACGCCGGCGATATGATCGACGAGCTTCAGTTAATTTACAATCGCGAACGTCAGGCGAGTATCACTCAGGAAATCAGTGAAATCGTTAGTGGTGCGGCTGCGGTTTAAAGAGATATATTTAGAATTATTAAGAGGATTGAAAAATGAGTACAGGTAACATCGTGGAAATAATCGGCGCTGTCGTCGACGTGGAGTTCCCTCGAGACTCGGTTCCCAAAGTTTACGATGCGCTTAACATAGCCGCTGCGGACAACCTGACGCTGGAAGTCCAGCAACAGCTGGGCGACGGTATCGTGCGTACCATTGCGATGGGTGCCTCGGAAGGACTACGCCGGGGCCTGGAAGTCTCCAATACCGGGCAACCGATTACGGTACCGGTAGGGCAGCAGACCCTGGGGCGTATTATGGACGTGCTGGGTAAACCGATCGACGAAAAAGGTGAAATTGGCGAAGAAAAGCGTATGCCGATTCACCGCACACCACCCAGTTATGAAGAACAGGCGACTGCTACCGAGATTCTTGAAACCGGGATCAAGGTTATCGACCTGGTCATGCCGATTGTTAAGGGTGGCAAGATTGGGCTGTTCGGTGGTGCCGGTGTTGGCAAAACCGTTACGCTGATGGAATTGATTCGTAATATTGCGGTAGAGCATTCGGGCTTCTCGGTATTTGCCGGTGTGGGTGAAAGAACTCGTGAAGGTAACGACTTTTATCACGAGATGACCGATGGCGGCGTACTCGACAAGGTGGCACTGGTATACGGCCAGATGAATGAGCCGCCCGGGAATCGTCTGCGCGTGGCCCTGTCGGGTTTAACCATGGCCGAGCACTTCCGTGATGAAGGTCGCGATGTACTGATGTTCGTCGACAATATTTACCGCTATACCCTGGCGGGTACCGAGGTATCAGCACTGTTAGGCCGTATGCCTTCGGCGGTTGGCTATCAGCCTACCCTGGCCGAAGAAATGGGTGTCCTGCAGGAACGTATTACTTCAACTAAAACCGGCTCAATTACTTCCTTCCAGGCGGTCTATGTACCGGCTGACGATTTAACCGACCCATCACCAGCCACCACTTTTGCGCACCTTGACGCGACATTAGTATTGTCCCGGCAGGTCGCGGAGCTCGGAATCTACCCCGCGGTTGATCCACTCGACTCGACTTCGCGTATTCTCGACCCGAACGTTGTCGGTAGTGAGCATTATGATACGGCCCGTGAAGTTCAGGGAACCCTGCAACGCTATAAGGAGTTGAAGGACATCATTGCGATTCTCGGAATGGACGAATTGTCAGAGGAAGACAAAACTGTGGTTACCCGTGCGCGCAAGATACAACGCTTTCTTTCGCAGCCGTTCTTCGTTGCGGAAGTATTTACCGGTTCACCCGGGAAATATGTTTCGTTGAAAGACACCATTGCCGGGTTCAAGGCAATCCTGAATGGTGATCTCGACCAGTATCCCGAGCAGGCATTTTACATGGTCGGCGGAATCGAAGAAGTTGCCGAAAAATCCAAAGAGCTATAAGGAACGGGGATGGCTACTACCATAAAGGTTGATATCGTAAGTGCCGAAGAGCAGATTTTCTCGGGCGAAGCGCAAATGGTGTTTGCGCCCGCGGTGATGGGAGAAGTCGGTATCGCGCCACGCCATACGCCGCTTATTTCGCCATTAAAACCCGGTGAAGTGCGACTCGATATGGGTGATGGCAAGGAAGAGTTTTTCTTTATTTCCGGTGGCATCCTCGAGGTACAACCCCATATGGTAACGGTACTTTCCGATACCGCGATTCGTGCCAAGGATCTAAACGAGGCGGCAGCGCTGGAAGCGCAGAAACGCGCCGAAGCCGCGCTACAGGATCAGAAATCAGACCTCGATGTTGCCAGGGCGAGAGCAGAACTGGCCGCTGCTGCCGCGCAAATTGCCGCAATCAAAAAGTGGCGAAAGAATTAAACCGGGCACTCGGAGGCGGGAACATCAATATACTGGCAGTATAAAATCCAAAAAGGGGGCGTTTCGTCTCCTTTTTTTTTGGAGGTTGGTTTACAATAATAACTACTTTTATAATCAGGAAGGACATAGAGCGATATGCCGCTTAGCATTATCATTCTCGCCGCGGGACAGGGAGTCCGCATGAATTCATCGCAACCCAAGGTTATGCATACGCTCGCCGGCAGGCCGATGTTGCAGCATGTCGTGGATACCAGCCTGGCTTTAGAGCCCGAGCAAATTATAGTGGTAGTCGGACACCAATCGGACCAGGTTCGAAGCCTGGTACACGATCAGGGCCTGGAGTTTGTCGAGCAAAGTGATCAACTGGGCACAGGACACGCGGTTGCCCAATGCCTGCCCGACCTGAATAAGGGTAATGATGTACTCGTGTTATATGGTGATGTACCGCTGATCTCGGTCGATACAATCCGCTCGCTGCTCAATAAGGCTGATGACGTCACGGTAAATATCCTGAGTTTTTTGCCGCAAAACGCACAGGGCTATGGCCGTATCCTGCGCTCTGAGAACGGTAGCGTCGAGGCTATCGTCGAGGAAAAAGATACTACTGACGAGCAAAAAAAGATTCGCGAATCGAATTCGGGCATATTATTTGTCGACGGTAATAAGATCGGGGACCTGGTTCGGACGCTCGACAATAATAATGTCCAGGGTGAATATCTATTGACCGATGTGGTAAAGCACTGTGTGCAACAGGGGTTGAAGGTAACGGCGATTATTTGTCCGGATAATGAAGAAGTCTACGGCGTCAATAATCAGGCCCAACTGGCCGGGGTGGAGAATATTTATCGACGCAGACAGGCCGATAAATTAATGCGCGAGGGGGTTAAGTTATACGATCCCGTCCGTATCGATGTGCGTGGGAATCTGAGCGTAGGAACCGATGTTGAAATCGATATTAACTGCATTTTCGAGGGCGATGTTTCATTATCGGACGGGGTAAAGATCGGTGCGAACTGCGTGATCCGGAATACCTCGATAGGCAGTGACAGTATTGTTCTACCAATGTCTTCAATCGATCAGGCGATGATAGGTAAGCGCGTATCGATAGGTCCGTTTGCCAGGATTAGACCGGGCACCGAATGTGCGGACGAGGTAAAAATAGGCAATTTTGTCGAGACTAAAAAAGCCCGGATCGGGGTTGGCAGCAAGATTAACCACTTGAGTTATGTTGGTGACGCCGAGGTGGGCGCGGCTGTCAATATCGGTGCCGGAACGATCACTTGTAATTATGACGGGGTGAACAAATTCAAAACCATCATTGAAGACGGTGTGTTTATCGGCTCGAATACGCAACTGGTCGCACCCGTTAAAATCGCACGCGGTGCCACAATAGGCGCAGGATCGACTATCACCAGCGATACACCGGCAGATAAGTTAACCCTGTCGAGGTCAAAGCAGGTGACGATCAATACCTGGAAAAAACCGGTCAGAAAAAAATAGGAACTAGTTTATGTGCGGGATAGTGGGTGCTCTGGCGCAAAGGGACGTCAGTTCGATACTGATTGAAGGACTCCGGCGACTCGAATACCGTGGCTATGATTCCGCTGGCATTGCGGTTATTAATGAGCAAAAACTGGATCGTTTCCGGGCCCTGGGTAAGGTACAAATGCTGGCAGATAGAGTGCCCGAAAACCAGGCCGGGAAAATAGGTATCGCGCATACTCGTTGGGCAACCCATGGCGAACCTTCCGAAAATAATGCGCACCCACATTTTTCCCGAAATCGTATCGCCGTGGTACATAACGGCATCATTGAGAACTACCGGGAAATTCGCGAAAAATTGCTCGCCGCAGGCTACCAGTTTGACTCTGAAACCGACACAGAGGTGGTTGCCCACCTGGTTGAAAGCCTATATAAAGATGACCTGCTAAAAGCGGTAAAACAGGCGGTTAGTCAGTTCAAGGGTGCATTTGCGTTAGCCATAATCGCTATCGACGACCCGCATACCCTGGTGGCCTGTCGCCAGGGTTGCCCGCTGGTAGTGGGTGTCGGTCTCCAGGAAAACTTTATCGCCTCCGATGTATCCGCTTTGTTACCGGTTACCAGCCGATTCATCTATCTGGATGAAGGCGATATGGTTGTTCTGAATAAAATTGGTTACCAGTTATTTGATGTCGCCGGGGAGCCAAAGGTCCTTGAGATCAAGCAAAGCGAACTCAGTGCTGATTCAGCCCATAAAGGCAATTATCGCCACTATATGCTGAAGGAAATTCATGATCAGACCCAGTCGGTTGGGGATTGCCTGGAAGGGCGCATCAGTTCAACTGATATTCTCGATTCGGTATTCGGGATCGATTCCGGAAATATATTCAGCCAGGTAAAAAATATTCAGATCGTCGCCTGTGGCACCAGTTATCACGCCGGCTACGTGGCCAAATACTGGATTGAAGAGTTACTCGATATGCCCTGCCAGGTAGAGGTTGCGAGCGAGTTTAGATACAGGCGCTCGGCTATCCCTAAGAACACGCTGTTTGTAACACTGTCACAATCGGGGGAAACTGCCGACACGCTGGCGGCGCTTCGAAACATATCCTCGCAAAATTACTGTGGTTCACTGAGCATCTGTAATGTGCCCGAGTCTTCGCTGGTTCGCGAGTCGGGCCTGGTATTGATGACCCGTGCCGGTACTGAAATCGGGGTTGCATCGACCAAGGCATTTACCACCCAACTGGTATCGATGTTGATGTTGGCGATTGCGATAGGCAAAAGCCAGGGACTGGACAAAGCCTTAATCACCTCGATCGTGCAGGAACTAACCGCACTGCCGGGCCAGATCGAAAAATTACTCAAACTAGATGCGCAGATCAAATTAATTGCCGAAGACTTTATCGACAAGCAACACGCTTTGTTTCTGGGCAGGGGTGGGCATTATCCGATCGCGATGGAAGGTGCGCTGAAATTAAAGGAAATATCCTATATACATGCGGAGGCCTACCCGGCGGGCGAATTGAAACATGGCCCGCTGGCCCTGGTGGACTCGGAAATGCCGGTTATTGTTGTAACACCCAACGACGAACTTCTGGAAAAACTGCATTCCAACATGCAGGAAGTTAAGGCGCGCGGCGGGAAGCTCTATGTATTTGCCTATCAGGGAGCAAAACTCGACGAAGACGGCGACGATGTGGTGGTCGAACTCGATTGTGAAACCCGATGGGTGACGCCTATACTATCAACAATTCCGCTACAGTTATTGAGCTACCACGTGGCGGTACTGCGCGGCACTGACGTCGATCAACCACGAAACCTGGCAAAATCTGTTACAGTGGAATAAGCTATCGGCTGGTCTAATGACAGCGACTAGTTCAATCGTTTTGCAGGTAGGATATTTCTCGCCGCCAGGAATAAGCGTCTTCAGAGTTGTAGATCTGGTCAATCAGTTTTGAAACACTCATAAAATTAAACTGTCCCTGGCTTAGTGGCAGGTTCTCGCGTAGGAAATCAATAGTTGTCGAATGCGGGTGACCGATGGCGACAGCGGAGCCGCGATCACGCGCTTTTTTTAGCCAGATCTGGTATTGCAGGCGTATTGATTCGACATTGGTGTAGTCATTGTCAAGAAACACATCACGCGAAATGGAGTTCAGGCCGGAATCGAGTGCCACCAAATGGGCGACACTGCGTGCTGACGTGCGGCTATCGAGGAAATACAAACCGGGATTATATGATCTGATGATGTCCATTATCGGTCGCATAAAGTAATCAATTTCAGTCAAATGGCTTCCCATGTGGTTGTTAATGCCCTTGATATTAGGAATAGTCGATAACATTGAGTGCAAATTTGCGGTGAGTTGATCTTCATCCATTTTTTCATTGAGAGAATTCGCCTCCATTGCGGCCTGCGAACTAGTAGCTTGCAGGGGGAGATGGAGAATAACTTCCTTGTTCTTATGCTGTGCCAGGCTTGCCAGTTTTTGACTATAAGTAGCGCCGGGGATGATTGCGTAGGTGTGGTTGCCAGGTAAATTGATCGCGGCCTGCCCATTTTCAAAAGAATAGCCCAAATCGTCGATCACCAGCGATAATACAGGCCGTTGGTCGGCGACTGCAAACGGCGCCAGGCACAACAGTGGGATAATCAGCAGACGGCTGCCTAAGATTTTGAGCCCGAGATGGTCGATCATGACTTGATCAGTGATTCTCTAGCCATTATTTAGCTGATTTAAGATGTGCAGTCCCTTCAGCAGGTTCAGGGCTTCGAATAGCTGGAAGTCGGTTTCGGCAAGTTTTGCAGTATCTTCTGTGGTCTTTGCGCTATCACCGGTATCGTCCGAATCACCATTCGGGTTGCTGAGTCGTCCGTCGAGGTCGCTTTCTGAAAATGTCGCGGCTTCATTTTTATCCGAGGCCGAAATTTTCAGCGTATTCAGACTGATGTCCGGGACTATGCCCCTGGCCTGTATTGATCGACCGTTGGGCGTAAAATAACGTGCCGTGGTCAACTTGACTGCAGAGCCATTGCGTAGTTCCTGGATAGTTTGAACCGAGCCTTTACCGAAAGATTTGGTACCCATAATGATCGCGCGTTTATGGTCTTGCAGCGCGCCTGCCACAATTTCCGAGGCAGAAGCCGATCCGCCGTTGATCAAAACTACCAGCGGCGCGCCGTTCAGGCTGTCGCCCGGCGTTGCCGGGTAACGATGGCTGGAGTCATCGATGCGGCCTTCGGTATAGACGATTAAGCCGTCATCGATAAATGCGTCGGAAACGTTAACCGCACCAGTCAGAACACCGCCCGGGTTATTACGCAGGTCAAGAATCAATCCTTCGAGGGTGGCCTCCTTTTGCAGATCGGAAATTGCCTTTAGCAAATCGGTGGCGGTACGCGACTGAAAATTGGTAATTCGCACATACCCGTAACCCGGTTCCAACATGCGGTTCTTGACGCTCTTGACGCGAATAATTTCTCGCGTAATGGTTATCACCAAAGGTTTGGGTTCATTTTGGCGGACGATGGTGAGAACGATATCTGTATTCGGTTTTCCGCGCATAATTTTAACAGCGTCATTCAGGGTCATGCCCTTAACCTGTTTGTCATCAAGTTTAATGATCAGGTCACTGGCCTGGACGCCGGCGCGCGCCGCGGGTGTATCGTCGATCGGCGAAATCACCTTGACGAAACCGTTCTCCATGCCGACTTCGATACCCAGGCCACCGAACTTACCCGTGGTACCGACCTTAAGATCGGCAAATTCGCTAATATTTAAATAGGAGGAATGAGGGTCGAGGCCACTGAGCATCCCTCTAATTGCATCTTCAATTAGCTTCTTATCGTCGACACCTTCAACATAGTCAGACTTGATTCGTGACAGAACCTCGGTAAACGCCTGTAGGTCTTCAAACGGGATTTCCTGGTCATCTTTTAGCGCATAGACGCTATGCCCGATTGCGAGTGTTAATCCGAGTACTATACCTACCACAAAGTAGGTTGATTTTCGTAATTTGTTAAGCATTAAATTCTCCGCATGCGGTGCGCTAATTGTAGACCAGTTTTGACCAAAGAAGTTGTAGGATACCCGGGAAAATGTAATTTCCCGGGTACGCCAGCCAGTTACCGTTCAATACTTAGATGTTAAGACGCAAACAAATTGCCAGCCTTACACCACCTGGTGGGATTTTGCGGTTGGTTTTTTTTCCTGATTTCGAAGTAAAGACCGGGTTTCTGTTGACCACCACTGCTACCAATACTACTGATTATATCACCAGACTCAACCCATTCACCGGCAGATTTAAATAAAGATTCATTATGCCCGTACAAAGAAAGGTAGGAATTTCCATGGTCGATAATGACCAAATTGCCCAGTCCCCGAATCCAGTCGGCAAATGCAATGCGTCCGCCTGAGATGGCTTTAACATGGTTACCCGCGGGTGCGTAGATCATTATTCCCTGCCAACGCAAGTCGGATCGGGGCTTGTGGCGCCCGAACAGTTTTTTTACTTCGCCTTTTACCGGCCAGGCTAACTTGCCCCTGAGCGTGGCGAAAGGTTTTCGTTCGAGCTCAGGTGCCGGTGATTCAATTAATATATCCTGAATCGAGCTGATCAAGTTTTGTATCTGGGTGGCTTCGTCCTCCAGGCGGTTAAGATGTCCGCCCTGTTGCTTCAGTTGCTTATCCAGTGAACCGATGATTGCTTTTCGTTTCGCACTATCCTTGTCCAGCTGAACTTTTTGCGCCTTTAGCAATCGATGGCTCTTCTCCAGGTGTTGCCTGACTTTTTTAATACCAGCCTCGGCCGCGAGAATTTTGTCGATACTGTTTTTTACCGTGGTGATAAGCTCGGCACGCGCATTTGAGAAATATTGGTAATACACCAGGTTACGCTGAAGTTCCCCTGGGCTTTTCTGTGAAAAAAGTAATTTGACCTTCTCCTGCCTGCCCAGCGTGAAAGCGGTATAAACCTGAGAAGCGAGTAGTTCATTTTCCTGGCTTAACTGCTGTTGGTGCTTTTTGCGTGATTTACGTAACTTTTTTAGCTCCGCCTGCTTGTCACCAATTTCCTTCCTCGAAACCCTGACTTCACGATTGATCCTGGCAACCGTGGTTTCAATTTTTTTGAGTTGACCGGTATAGCGCGATTTTTTGTCCTCCTTGACATCGATAGCCTTTTTCAACTTCGTTATCCTGGATTGCAGAATCTTGAGATCTTTTTCCTTCTGTTCTTTTTCGGTTGCAATGACAGGTTGAGCGAATAGGCTGAAAGCCAAAAAAATAGTGAGCAGGGTTCGGGTTAGCAGGCTAAGGAATCTCTGATTAATTCTGGGTGAATCGGGTTGTGATTCAAAATACCGGAGCGCCGGACCGTTCAGTTCAAGGCGTGGAACGCGGGGCCGCTCATCGACATCCTGTCTCCGCGGCACTGGCACTTCCCTGTGCTGCGCAGCAGGGCTATTGCTAAGTTTCACAACGCAGAAATTGGTCATTTTGGGCACAACGCGTTCATTCATGAATTGATCAGAGGTTCCTTAATATTAGTATTACGCATGGGCGTTGTAGATCTAGAAATACGATGTTTCGAAATCTTACTGGAATCCATCGAAATAGGCGAACCGCAACCTATGTTTCTAGCGGGCAGTCTGTAGACAATTAATTTCGATTCGTTCATAATAAATCGCTAATATTATTATTTGGTAATAAACGTCGAATGAAATTTGACCCGGTCAAGCCTATTGATGCGATACAGCTAATGGCGCGTAAGGAAGATATTGAAATTGCCGCACGTTCGCTTAAGGCCATGTCACACCCATTAAGACTAAAAATTCTGTGTACGCTAGGTAGTCAGGAAATTAGTGTTCAGGATATCGTTAATAATGTCGGCACTTCACAAAGTAATATTTCCCAGCACCTCGCGATTTTACGCGATAAGGGTATACTAGCGTCGCGAAAAGTTGCCAACCGGGTTTATTATCGTGTCGGAGATGCCCGCACGCTACGCCTGATTGGCATGATGCAAGAAGTTTTTTGTTCCTCCTAACCCGATAGCCACGAAAAATTCGGGCTAATTACATTCTCGTTTAAATATGTTTAATCAAATTACAGAATTTTCGGCAAATCACACTTTGTTGGTTGGCGGTTTTGTCGCTTTACTGATTGCCGTTTTCATCAATGAATTTAAGAATGCAGCGAAAAATTTTACCAGCCTGACGCCGGCTGGTGCAATTCAGCTGATAAATAATGATGACGCAGTACTACTCGATGTCAGAGAACCCGCTGAAACCGTGGCAGGTAAAATTGCAAAAGCAATTCAGATCCCGGTAAGCTCGGTAAGTAAGCGCATTGGAGAACTGGATAAACACAAGGACAAGAACATCATCGTATACTGTAAAACAGGCGCACAATCAGGGGGTGCCTGCCAGGAGCTAAACAAGGCCGGTTTCGAAAAAGTTTATAGCCTGAGCGGTGGTATAACGGCCTGGCAGGAAGCACATTTACCGGTTAGCCGAAAGTAATCCGGCCCCGAAGTTCACTTTATAAAGAGTATTATATACGATGGCCGATGCCGACCAGCAATCCCCGCAAACTCACTTTTCGATTCAAAAAATATACGTTAAAGATGTTTCATTTGAATCACCCGATACGCCCAAATCATTTAAATTTACTAAATGGGAGCCAAACATTGATCTCAATTTGAACAATGCCCATAGCAACATTGACGACAATCTATATGAAGCGGTGCTAACCATTACGGCCACGGTTAAACACGAGGAAAAAACCGCCTTCCTGGTCGAAGTGCAGCAGGCTGGCATATTTGCTGTTGCCGGGTTTAATGATGAGGAGAAGAAATATCTACTTGGCAGCCAGTGCATGAATATTCTGTTCCCCTATGCGAGGGAAACTATTTCTGATTTAACTACCCGGGGCGGATTTCCTCCCCTGCTACTCGCACCAGTGAACTTTGACGCTTTGTATCAGCAACACATCCAGCAACAAACTGATAAAGACAAGGATGCTGAAACTCAAGATGTCGAAGCTCAGGATGCCGAAGCTCAGGATACCGAAGCCGTTAAACACTAGAGTACGCCCTGGCCCGGTAATTTTATGAAGCCGCTAAAAGCTGAAGACCTTTAGCCGGGTACTACATAGTTAAACAGCAGAACCGTAGCAGGTTGTTGAAAAGGTCTCAGGTGGTGCAGAACAAGGCAAATATTGGCGAAAAAGCGCAGTTTACACAAAGTAAATGAGCAATTTGAGCCAATATTTAACGCTGTTATGTGCCGCATGAGGGTTTTTTCAACAGCCTGCTAGGATACGATATGGCAGTTAAACCAACTATTGCGGTATTCGGTGCAGGTTCCTGGGGAACCGCTTTGGCTATGCAACTAGCCCGAAACGGGCTACAGGTTAACCTCTGGGGCCACCGCGCGGATCATATTGAGGCATTGCTCCGGGAAGGTGAAAATTCAGCTTACCTGCCGGGGTTTAAATTTGACAAAAACATCAGGCCCACTGCATCGAAACAGGATTGCTTGCAGCATGCGCAAATAGTACTCGTTGTCACGCCGAGCAAAGCTTTCCGAGAACTGTTGCAATCCCTGAAGGCGCATCTTAGTCCCGAAATCCCAGTGTTCTGGGCTAGCAAGGGTCTTGAAATTGAATCCGGAAAGTTTTTGCATCAACTGATTTGCGAAGAATTGCCGAACCATCACTACGGTGTTATATCCGGACCAACCTTCGCCTCCGAAGTGGCACGAGGATTGCCTGCTGCCATTACCTGTGCCGGTGACGACGATGCGGCTACCTCCTGGTTTGCCAGTTTACTTCATGGTAACCGCTTTCGTTGCTATACCTCTAGCGATGTCATCGGTGTCGAATTGGGTGGGGCGTTAAAAAATATCCTGGCCATTGCCGTTGGAGCTGCCGACGGGCTCGGATTTGGAGCTAACACGCGAGCAGCCATAATGACACGAGGTTTCTCAGAGGTTATGCGCCTGGGTTTAAGTCTCGGTGCGCGCCAGGAGACGCTGATGGGATTAGCTGGTCTTGGAGATCTGATCCTGACCTGTACCGATGACCAGAGCAGAAACCGTCGATTCGGGCTCGCGATTGGACAGGGAAAGACAATACAGGAGGCAGAAATCGAGGTGGGGCAAACCGTAGAAGGCTTGCGCGCTGCCAAAGCAATTTACACCCTGTCGACAGAGCTTGGCCTCGACCTGCCGATAATGACGCAGGTATATCAGGTTCTATATGAAGGCAAAAAACCGCTAGATGCGGTTAATTCACTGGAAAACAGACCTCAAAGAGCCGAAATGGGTGACTAGCCCGCGCCGTTAATTGAATGCCTGTTGCCGCCAGGCTTCATAAATCGCGATAGACACCGTGTTTGCCAAATTAAGACTTCTCGAATCTTCGACCATCGGAATACGGAGTTTATTATCACTATCGAGTGAATCGAGCACTTCGACAGGTAGCCCGCGGCTCTCGGGACCGAATAACAGTGCATCTCCGGGAGTGAATTTGGCCTCGCTGTAAGTTCGCTTTGCTTTGGTGCTGAAACCATATAATTGGTTGATTTTACTTAGTTTTAAAAAATCCTTATAGGATTGGTAGCAAACTACATTTACCCATTCCCGATAGTCGAGTCCTGCTCTGCGCAGTAGCTTGTCTTCAAGCCTAAATCCCATCGGCTCGATCAGATGTAATTTACTCCCGGTGTTTGCCGCTAGTCGAATAATATTTCCCGTATTGGGAGGGATTTCAGGTTCCAGAAGCACAATGTTGAACATATTTTTATTTAATCGGGTGTTTGACTTGAATTATGCCAATTATGGTCAATAATATTTAATAATCACAACAAGTTATGACGATTTCTTTAAGCTAACTCTAGACATATTGATGGCCCCGATAATTAGGGCCAGCCATTGTCGAGCCACAAATACAAAAATAGTGTAATCGGATAAGTAAATTATGGGTAGCCTGTTTTCTTCGGCAAGACGCGACAAGCAGATCGGTCTGGATTTCCAGCCTGGTGGTGTTGCCGTGGTTCAGGTTCAGGCAGGTCGAAAACAAACCGACAGGTTACTGCATAGCGAGTATCTACCGTCTGTTGGGCAACAGGCCCAGGCCCAGGCGCTTCGTAACTGGGTATCCGAAAATCGCCAGCAAAAATCATCCTGTGTTTGCCTGCTTGCCGATGATGATTACGATGTTTATCAAATTGAAGAACCGAAGGTCGAGGCGACTGAACTAAAGCAGGCCCTGGGCTGGTGTATCAAGGATTTGATTGATTACGATGTTGACTCCGCGGTGATCGACAGTTATCCGATGCCGCTTTCGAGTAAAAATAATATGCAACAACTTAGCGTGGTGTCAGCTCACGAATCGGTCGTCGGCACCTATGTCGAATGCATCAAATCGGCCGGATTGAAGCTGACCGCCATCGATGTGCATGATCTGGTAGGCAAGTATCTTCATTGTATACAGCAGGGAGAAAAACAAACCCAGGTTCTGTTGTCGTTGGCCGAGAGCGAGGGCGCGATCAGTATTTTTCACGATACCGATCTATATGTCTCGCGCCATTTTAAGACTGGCCTCAATCAGCTAGAGCAGGCAGATGATGAAGACCAGGGAGTTTACGATTCGCTTCTACTGGAAATTCAGCGCTCGATGGATTACTTCGAAAGCTCTTATGGGCTTGGAACTGTTTCCAGATTACTGATTCATCCAAAATTACCGCAGACCGAAAAAATGGGAGTTTATCTGCAGGGTTCCACCGGTTTCGAAATCGATTTCATTTCCGTGGGTGAAGATAATCTGAACGACCAGGCCCTTGCTCTGGAACCCCATTGTTTCCACGCGTATTGCGCGGCAATGCGAGGGCTGCATTCGTGATTACCCAACACGTCAATCTGTATCAGGATCAGTTCCACGAAAAAAAGCTACTTTTCTCTGCGCAGCAGATTATTTTTTTACTGGTGGTATTACTGCTTGGCGGCGCTTACGGGACTTATTTTCTACAGGACAATCTGGACCTTGCCAGACTGGATAATTACACGATCAAGCAAAACCAGAACAAAATTACTGCCGAATTGAATGCCGCCCATGCCGAGCTCGCGACCTTGTTGGCGGACAAGCGTATGGATACCGAAATTGCCGGATTATTGAGAGAAGTCAGTGCTCGGAAAAAAGTACTCGCCTTTGTCAGTGCGAATCAGTTCGGTTCGGGCCAGGGATTTTCATCTTACTTGCTAGCATTATCCAGTATGCATGTCGATAACGTCTGGTTAAACGAAATATCGCTGGCTGATAATTTTCTCAAGATTCGTGGCAGCGCGCTCAGCGCAGACCTGGTGCCACTGTATTTCGGGCAATTTAGTAAAGAGCCGGTATTTCAGGGAAACCGATTTAATGTATTTGAGCTCGACCGCAGTGAGGAAACAGACTGGAAAGTAGATTTCGAAATCGCCACAGAGGAGTCACTCGATGAGTAGTGATTTCAAATCGTCCGCCGCAAGATTTAATGCCCTGAGTCTCAGGGAGCGGTTTCTGTTTGGTATCACCATTCTGGTCGTACTCTCGCTTGGCTGGTGGCATTTTTTCGCCAAACCGGTAATGCTCGAAACAGCTAACCTGGTCGCGGAAAATACTAAAATCAGAATTGAGGTCAATCAAACTCGGGCCGAGATAAAAACTATACGCAATACCATCGCAGCCGGCGTAAACAGGGAAAAAGAGGTTAAGCTGGTCCAGCTTACGCGAGCGCTTGAGGCAGTAGAAGAGCGGTTGCGATTGAAAACCATAGAATTGATAGACCCGGAAAAGATGTTTCAACTGATGAGCCAGCTAGTTTACAGGGATTCCGGACTAAAATTACTCAGCCTGAAAAGACGCGAGGTAAAACCGGCTATTACCCTGAGCGAAAAACAACAGGAAGACACGGATATTTATCGGCATGTACTTGAGGTCAAATTTTCCGGCAAGTTTAGAGATATATTAATATATATGCAGTCGCTGGAGGCCCTCGACTGGAAGTTAATCTGGGATGAAATTGAAATTGTCAGTAACGAGTATCCGCTAATCACGTTAAAAGTGGTGATATCGACGCTAAGCACGCGCAAGGAGTGGGTCGGTGTCTAAGAGATTAATTAAAAACCACGGGTGTCCTGATGATAGCGTTTGCCATCAATTGATGCGGCACTCGCAGGCAAAGTCTTGCGGCCGAACTCCGGCTAACAGGCCTGCCTGTCGCTTATTCGCACGACGATTAAATGATCCGGTGGAAAAGTCACTTTTTTTGCAAACACCTTCTATACTTTTAGGTGCACTAATACTTCAAATTTTGCTTTTTCCACTTGCTATGGTTCAGGCCGGGGAGATCAGGGACCCTATGCAGCCGCCAGCATATGCATTGAAGAAATTTCAACAGGCCAAATACAAAAACAGGGTGAGGCCGGTAATCACCGGGGTGAAGGTGAAAAAGCCTGCGGCTAAACCTTTGAAACTGACTTCTATCCTGTATTCGCCTACCCGGAAAATTGCAATTATCGATGATCAAATGCTGGCTGTCGGCGGCACTATCAGGGGAGCGAGGGTGGTTAAAATAAACAAACATAGCGCACGGCTGGTGCGCAAAGGAAAGGTCATTAATCTTCGGCTGCCGGATGAATTTATTGGCATAAAAAAGACCCTGGTCGAGAGTAAAATATGACCAGATTCCCAATCTTTATAATTTTCTTTTTGTTTTTCCTGCTGTCCTGTGCACCGAAGCATGTGGTTGAAAATAACAGTAGAACCACTAAAAGCATTACCGATGCAATGGCAGAGGCCGGGAAAACAGTCATCTCAGATGTGGAAATGCCTCCGGGCGATTTTCTTGATGAGCTATTGTCAGATAGTGGTGTGGGAGTTCCCGGCCTGATCGAAGACATAAAGCAGGAAGTCGTCTTCGACATGTCAGTCTCCAATGCACCGGCCAGGCTGTTTTTCATGAGCCTGGTGAAAGATACCGATATCAACATGGTAGTTCATCCCAGTGTCGAAGGTGAAATATCGCTGGATTTGAAGAGCGTTACCGTGGGTGAGGTAATGGACCTGGCACGTGAAGTTTACGGCTATGAGTACAAGGAGTCGCCAGGTGGTTATCTGGTGTTGCCGGCTCGTATTCAGTCGAAAATATTTGCCGTCAATTACCTCAATATCAGCCGCAAGGGTGAGTCGGTCATGACCGTAAACTCGGGACAGATTAGCAATACCGAAACCCAGAGCAATTCCGGTGTGGGTAGTTCGTCTACCAGTACAACATCGAATGACAGCCAGTCCAGCAGTATCAATACTTCTATCGTATCCGACTTCTGGAGCGATTTACGCCAGACGGTGGTAGCTATCGTTGGTAATGGCGAGGGGCGTTCGGTAGTGGTAGATCGTCATGCTGGCCTGGTAATCGTTCGCGCCATGCCTGGCGAGTTGCGTGATGTTGGGGCTTATCTGAGTGACGCTCAGGACAGCCTGCAGCGCCAGGTCATTCTTGAAACCAAGATTATTGAGGTTCGGCTGAACGATGGTTTCCAGGCGGGGATCGACTGGGCCGCCCTGTCTGACAATGGGAATGTGCTGGCTGCTACCACCGGGATCGTCAATGGTAGAAACATCATACTGGATAGTCTTAACGATCTTGATTTAAGCGATAATACCGACGTTACCAATTTATTTGCGTTGGGTACACGCTCGAGTAATTTCGCCGCGTTGATCCGCCTGTTGAGCACCCAGGGTGAGGTACAGGTCCTTTCCAGTCCGCGCGTGTCTACGGTTAACAATCAAAAAGCGGTCATCAAGGTTGGTTCGGATGAATTCTTTGTCACCGATATTTCATCTAATTTGACGTCGAATGTATCAGGCACAACAACTAGTCCGGACATCACTCTGACACCATTTTTTTCGGGTATCGCGCTTGATGTCACCCCACAGATCAGTGAAAACGACGAAGTGATTTTGCACATCCACCCGAGTATCAGCGAGGTGGTTGACCAAACCAAGGAAATTACCCTCGGCGATGAAACACTGAAACTACCGTTGGCATTCAGTACGGTTCGCGAAGCAGATTCTGTTGTGCGGGCGCTCAATGGGCAGGTCGTAGTGATCGGTGGGTTAATGCAAAACATCAGCAGCAAGGATGATGCCGGTCTGCCGGGGGTGAGTGATGTTCCGGCACTTGGCGCGCTGTTCAAGCAGCAAAGTAACCGCAACAATCGTAGTGAGCTTGTCATTCTACTGAAACCGATAGTGGTCGGTAGTAACAAAACCTGGTCAAATTATATCAAGGACAGCGCCAGTAGAATGAAGAAGCTCAAATACGTCGATTCTGAAGGTAGATAATGTACGAGCAATACTATGGTTTGTCTGAGAAGCCCTTTAGCCTGACACCCGACACTGAATTTTTTTACCAGAGCTTCACCCACCGGGAGGCGCTCAATGTCCTGCTGGTTGCGATTAAGGCGGGCGATGGTTTCATCAAGGTTACCGGCGAGGTGGGTACCGGTAAAACACTGATTTGCCGCAAGTTACTCGATGCGCTGGATGAGCAATACAATACAGTTTACATCCCCAATCCCTATATGAGCTGCGATGCCTTATTGAATGCAGTAATAGTAGAAATGGGTATAACCGATAATCTGGAAGGTGAAAACTATCTCGCCTGCATCAATCAATATCTGATCGAATCGGCTCAACAGGCTAAAAGTACTGTCATTATTCTGGATGAGGCACAATCTTTACCCGAGGAAAGCCTGGAAGCAATTCGCCTGCTCAGTAATCTGGAAACCGAGAAAAATAAACTCGTGCAAATAGTTCTTTTCGGCCAGCCCGAACTGGATGCGAAGCTCGCAAAAAGCTCTATCCGGCAATTACAGCAACGAATCATGCACACCTACCAGTTGAAGCCGTTAAATCAACCTTCAATCCGTTCCTACATCCAGTATCGAATTAGGTCAGCGGGATATATCGGGCCGGAACTATTCGATCAGGAAGCTCGAAAACTCCTGTTCAAGGTAAGCAAGGGCGTACCGCGCGTGATCAATGTGCTGTGCAACAAGGCGATGATGCTGTCCTACGCGAGCGGTGAATTCCATATCCAGAAAAAGCATATTGAAGCTGCGGCACTCGACAGCAAGGCTAGTGTACCTGCTCAATTGGGTCTAGGTAGGGGTAACTTCGGGATTCAATATACCATGCTGGGAATATTGCTGGTTGCCGTATTGATGATGGGCCTGACTCAGTGAGCGTGATCAACAATATGCTGAAAGACCTGGATATCCGGTCTAGTCAGTTTACGCCAATCGAGATCGCAACGGTCGGACCGGCGATGACGCATAAGCCTGGGCATAGTTATACCGTGACGGTCACGCTGACAATGCTTTTGCTGGCAGTCGGCCTGACGTTTCTTTATTTTCAATTCCCATATCACGGTGGGAACCCGGTAATTCCAGCTAAAACAATTACGGACGTGGCTGCAGTACCTGCTGTTCCGGTTCCGGTAAAGCCCCCAGTTGAACCATTAGTAGTCCCTGTCAATCAAATCATCGGACTCCAGATCAAGGAGACAGCCGATGATTTGAGCCTCCAGTTTTCGTTGCGAGGAAAAGTAATTTCTTACCTGAAAGAGCGCAGTAAAAATAAGTTTGTCTACCACCTGAAAGATATACAAAGTGAAATTATTGCGCCAGAAATCAGGAATAACCGTTGGATCGAACAGTTATCGATTACGCCACGCGATCAGGGTGTCGATATTATCTTTCGTACCACTGCCAGCGTGCTGGTCGAAACCCGTGAGCAGCGGCAAAATAGTGAACCGATCTGGTCCATAAAGTTGGTGAAAGCACCGCAGCCCGTTGCTATGGCTCGGCCGGTTGAGACCCCGCTCAAAGCAGTCGCGGTACCGGCGCCTAAAAAACCGGCAGAGGCCAGTGTTTCCAGCCCGGAAACCCAGGCCAGACCTGAACTACCGGCCGCCGAGATCAAGCAAGACAGGGTAGTCAAGCTTGATATTAAGTCTTCAAAGCCGAAACCAGGCGCAGAGGAACAGCTACAACGGGCTGTTAATCTGATAAAAAAACGCCGCTGGCGAGAAGCAGAAACCCTGTTACAGGGATTGATAAATGGCCCACAGGATATGGCTGCAAGAGCACAGTTACTCGGTATTTATGGTCAAAAAGGGCTGGCGGGCCTATTTTCAGCAATGGCGCGTGAGTCTATTCAGCGCTACCCGCGGCAATCGTTATTCAAGACGGAATATGCGCGCGCTCTTTTTAAACGTGGAGCCTATCAGTCTGCTATCAAGTTACTGCAAAACAGCGGCAATGCCGATGCGACCCAATTGGCCTTGCTTGCGGCGAGTTACCAGCGGCTCGATCACCACCAACAGGCGATCCGATATTACAAACAATCGCTCGACAAGAACGGAAAACAGGCAAAGGCCTGGATTGGTCTCGGCATATCACAGGAGCAAATGGCGCAATTGAAGGATGCATTACAGTCCTATCAAATGGCGACCTTGATTGGCGATATAAACCCCCGGTTAGAGACTTTCGTCAGGGAGCGGGCCCGGCAGCTTAAGCGGACGCTGAATTGATGGGTGCCTCAAAAAAAGCACCACCCTCGCGAAAAAATATCGATTTTTCGGGGCGCCCAGATGGCATTTGCTAAGAAGGTTCGTCTCGGCGCTCTGCTCATCGAAAAAGGCCTGATCACAGATGATCAATTGCAACTGGCATTGAGCGAACAGAAAAAGCTCGGACGCAAAATCGGCGCTACCCTGGTCGAACTCGGCATGATCGGGCAGGACAATTTACTCGAATCGCTGGCCAGTCAGCTCGGCATTCCCCTGATTGATCTAAATAACTACGACTATAGCGACGACGCCGCCAAGCTACTACCCGAGACCGTGGCACGGCGTTATCGAGCCATCGTGCTCGAGGATCGAGCCGACGATTACCTGATTGGCATGGCCGATCCAGCGGACATCTATGCGCTTGACGAGATTCAGGACAAACTGAGCAAACCGGTAAGCCAGGCTATCGTCGACGAAGCGGCCCTGCTCGAAAATTTTGACCTGGTCTACCGTCGTACCGAAAAGATCAGCGCGCTGGCTGAAGAGCTGGGGCAGGACCTGGCCGACGGCGGCATCGATCTCAGCGATTTACTCCAGGCCGAGATGACCGATGCGCCGGTCGCGAAATTGTTGCAGTCAATCTTTGAAGACGCGGTTCAAATTGGCGCCTCGGACATTCATATTGAACCTGACAAGGACGTTATTCGTGTGCGCCAGCGTATCGATGGTGTGCTCTACGAACAGGTGATGAAAGAAAAACAGATTGCACCGGCCGTGGTGGTGCGCCTGAAGCTGATGTCGAATTTGAATATCTCGGAAAAGCGCCTGCCCCAGGATGGGCGATTTAACATGATAGTGAAGAAACGAGATATTGACGTTCGTTTATCAACTATGCCGGTGCAGTACGGCGAATCGGTGGTGATGCGGTTGCTCGACCAGACCGGGGGCGCACTGGATATAAAAGGCCTCGGTATGCCGGCAGACTTATTGCGGCGTTTTCGCAAAAACCTTCATTTGCCTAATGGCATGATCCTGGTGACCGGTCCTACCGGTAGTGGTAAAACGACTTCGCTCTATGCTGCTTTAAAGGAACTCAATAAGGCCGAGTCTAAAATCATTACCGTTGAAGACCCGGTGGAATACCGGCTTGAACGAATCAACCAGGTCCAGGTCAATCCCCGCATCGGACTTAATTTTGCCAAAATCTTAAGAACCGCGTTACGCCAGGACCCTGATATCATCATGGTCGGTGAGATGCGCGACGCCGAGACAGTCGAAATAGGCATCAGCGCGGCGATGACAGGCCACCTGGTGTTATCTACCCTGCACACTAATGATACGGTTTCTACCGCGACCCGGCTCATGGATATGGGAATCGAAGGCTACCTGCTCGCTACAACCCTGCGCACTATTATCGCGCAACGCCTGGTGCGAAAGGTCTGCACCAGCTGTGCCGAGGACTACGCACCAGACAGTTTCGAGGCGGTCTGGCTGGAAAAGGCGCTGGGCATAGATGTATCTGCGCACCAGTACAAAATGGGACGCGGCTGCAAGCAATGCGGAACCACTGGGTATCATGGGCGAATGGGCGTGTTCGAGCTGCTCGATATAAATGACGACCTGGCCGAGGCGTTACGCGACAACGATTCACAGCGGTTTGTCGACGCTGCACTCAAGGCACCAGGATATGAGCCCCTGGTCAGCGTGGCGCATCAACATGCCAGTAATGGGCTGACCAGCATCGGTGAGGTATTGCGCCTCGCCGGGCAGATACGCGATGATGTGCTGGACGAGCCTTTGCTTTCTGCGGATACGGGGTAAACATGCCGAATTACACCTATACCGGCAGGGGTAGCAACGGACAGCTAATCGATGGAGAAATCGAAGGATCGAATAATTCGGCCGTTGCCGGTTTGCTAATGGATCGTGGTGTTACGCCGATAAACATCATCGAGAAAAAAGTCCGGATCGATCTCATCGATACGCTCAACGAAAAACTCGGTCTTTATAAAATCAGCATCGAAGAACAGCTCATGTTCACGCGCCAGATGGGCGGGTTGCTTAAGGCCGGAATCCCGATCACCCGTGCCATTGCAGGGATTTTAGAATCGATCGAAAATCCGCTACTGATTAAAGCGTTGCGTGATATCCAGGATCAACTCGAATCGGGCCGCAGCCTGTCGATCGCCTGCGCCAGGCACCCGAAGGTTTTTTCCAACCTGTATATCAGCATGCTGCAGGTTGGCGAAAGTACCGGTCGGCTCGACCAGGCTTTTGACCAGATGTCTGAGTATATCGATCGCAACCGCCGAATTGGCAGCAATATCAGGACCGCGCTGCGCTATCCGGCTACGGTGTTGATTGCGATCGCGATCGCGATGGCGATTGTCAATTTATTCGTGATACCCAAATTTGCCACGTTTTTCGAGGTAAACAGACTCGAACTACCCTGGCAAACGCTATTTTTACTCAACACGTCGAATTTTTTTGTCGACTACTGGATGTATATGGCGGTATTGATGATCGGTGGCTCCCTGGGGTTCAGGCACTATATCAATACCCCCGATGGAAAACTCAGGTGGCATAAATTCATTATTAACGTACCTGTAATTGGGAGCATTTTACACCGTGCTTTTATGGCGCGATTCGCGCGTTCGTTTGCAATGGCCTACAGTGCGGGCGTGCCGATTGTGCAGGCGATGGGTGTGATCTCGCGCTCGATTGGCAACGAATACATTTCATGGCATGTCAATGGCATGCGCGAAGGCATCGAACATGGCGAGTCACTCACACGGGCTGCGCAAAATACCGGCATGTTTACGCCGGTGGTAATGCAAATGTTCGCGGTGGGTGAAGAAGCCGGAAACCTCGAAGAAATGATGGTGTTTATCGCCGATTTTTACGAAGAAGAAGTCGACTACGACGTAAAAAATCTATCCGACAAGATCGAACCGCTCATTTATGTAGCGATGGGAGCGATGGTATTAGTGCTGGCGCTGGGTATATTTGTGCCGATGTGGGATATTTCACAACTCGCGCACCGATGAAACAGATAAGCG
>Ga0164320_10000087_pt1 | contig 24928 bp, 22 predicted proteins | sample GuaBasSediGuay11_FD_113736 | JGI IMG/M metagenome (GOLD analysis project Ga0164320, IMG submission 113736) | Subseafloor sediment microbial communities from Guaymas Basin, Gulf of California, Mexico - Guay11, Core 4567-28, 0-3 cm | ecosystem: Environmental > Aquatic > Marine > Hydrothermal...
GGTTATATTATTGTGATTATTCAGACTTTTTTTGCTCCAAAAAAACTTATTGCTCTAGCTTACGATTCGGGTGGAGTAACCACTTCAACGGTAACCGTTCCAATTGTAGCTGCATTGGGCTTAGGTCTGTCAAGTGCAGTGCCAGGTAGAAACCCAGCTATTGATGGCTTTGGATTAATAGCATTTGCAAGTCTGTTTCCTATTATTGCTGTGTTAGGTTACGCACAGTTTATGAGTATAAAAAAACGAATTATTAAGAATTAAAATATATAAAGATGCAATTTAAATTAATTTTAGCACTCGTAAAACCAAATGTAAGTGATAGTGTAGTTGATGCAATGAAAAAAGCAGGAGCTACAGGAGCAACAATCATTCCTGCTAGAGGAACTGGAATGCACGAAGCAAAATCATTTTTTGGTCTTTCAATCGAAGCCCACACCGAAATCATTTTATTCCTTGTAGAAGAACATGTTGTAGAAAAATTTATGAAAGTGATTTCAGATGCTGGTAAGTTTAATCAGCCTGGGACAGGTATAGCTTTTGTTTTGCCAGTTGAGCATATCGCTGGGTTAGAAAGCCAAATGAAAAAGTTCAAAGATCAAGCACGAGATGAATATTTTTAGTGCAATCTAAATATTGTCAAATTTTTTATAATTAGTGAAAAATGAAGATGGTTAATTAAATAATAATTAAATATAGTTAACATGAATAAATTAAAAGAGTTTCAAAGTGCAAAGGATGTAATGAGTAAAAAAGTAATTTTGATTGATGGTATGGCTTCAGCCAAAGAGGCTGTTGAAATAATGCGAAAAGAAAAAGTTGGAGCATTAATTGTAAAAAAAAGACACCAACAAGATGCATGTGGGATAGTCAATGTTCATGACTTTATAAAAGGTGTAACTCTTCAAGATAAAACGTCTGAAGAGGTAAATGTTTTTGAAATTATGACTAAGCCAGTAATTAGTGTACCAGCCAACATGGATGCAAAATATGTAGCTAGTTTATTAACTAATGTTGGGATTAGAATGGCTCCTGTAGAGGAAAATGGCGAATATATTGGAATGATCTCTCTTTCAGATTTGATAATAGAAAATCTACTTTTTTAATGACAAATCCAGATTAACTAAATATCACTTCTTCAACTCTAATTTTTCAGCAAAATAATCGCAAAAATCTTTCATAGTGGCTGTCATTTTTTCGTCTTGTGTGGCACTATAAAACGTATCGCTCATAGCAACTAACGTTTGATGAAAAAATACTTTCATTTCATCTACAGGCATATCTTTTGTCCATAAATCCACTCGCAAAGTTTCTTTTGTTTTATTATCCCAAACCGAAAGCAACATCGCTTTCGCCTCTTCATTTAATATACCTCCATCTGATGCTGTCCAGTATAATTTTTCTGGTACTCGATTATCATCAAGTTCGACATTAAGTTCAATTTTTGAAGTGCGTTTTTTTGACATTATTTACGTGGTTTAAATTTAGAATTGTTAAAAATATCTTCGGCAGTTGCACTTAGCATTTGCTGCAAAGTAACATCATTATTTTTCATATAAGCTCTTACAATTTGCCAACCTATATATTGCCCTAAACGTCCTGGAGATTCTGCGTCTAATTCTAAATTAAATTTAGAAAATGGTGCAGGATTAATAAAACGTTCCAATAATTTAGTATTGGTATCAAATAATAATTCTCTTTCAACAAAGTAACGCCAAATATAACTTTCGTTATCCAAAGCCCATTCCAATTGTTCTTTAGTGTAGCCAATTTTTTCTTCATCTTCTTTAAACGGAATCATAGCATCTTTAAAATATAATTCTTTGCCATAATATATCATTTCGTCTAATAGCGATTTTCTTTTGGGCTGATAGATTTGTTGTCGTGCATATTGTGTCGCTAAATCTGAAACGATTTGAGACGATCTAAAATTCTGCTTTATAAAGTTTTGAATGCTTACATAAAATTCATGGTCTTGTCCCAAATAAGTGTCTAAAGCAATAAGTACTATTGTATCTGTAACTATAGTTTTGTTTCTGTAGTCTACATCAGATGTTACTGTAATAATTCTTGGAGTTCTAAATGCTTTATAATAATATTTTAAGTGTTGAAACAAGGATAATATTTCATCTTCAAAATTGTTATCAACTGCAAAGGCTTTTTCAACTTCTGCATTTAATTGCTGTTGTAAAGTATCATTAATTCTATCTATCCAAACCGAATCATTATAACGTTTTGAAAACATAAATGGATAGTCGCTTTTTAATTTTGGGAGACTATTTGGTGTAACTCTTGCAAAAAGTTTATCAAAACGCTCTACATTAACCGTAACATCAATTTTAGCTATCTCTTTTTCTAATTTGCTTTCAGTTTCACAGGAAAATACAAAACAGATGAAGACAAAAACACTTACTATTTTACGCATATAATTTAGTTATCAAACTTAAACGATTTTAATTTTTATTAATTATGTAATTCGCTTATTTTTGTTTGGCAAAGATAATATTCTTTATGTAAAAATCGATTATTAATGAAGGTAGAAAAAGTTACATCACATATTGTAAATTGGCTTAAAGATTATGCGACTAATGCAAATGTAAATGGGTTTGTTATAGGAATTTCTGGCGGAATTGATTCAGCAGTTACTTCAACCTTATGTGCAAAAACGGGCTTAAATGTATTATGTATTGAAATGCCAATACATCAAGCAAAAAGTCATGTTACAAGAGGTCAAGAACACATTGCTCAACTAAAAAAGCAATTTAAAAATGTTAGTGCTGTAAATGTTGATTTAACTCCTGTTTTCGAAGAATTTAAAACCGAAGTATCTCTGGAAGGTAAACCAGAAATTGTTGATATGGCATTAGCAAATACCAGAGCAAGATTACGCATGACAACTCTTTATTACCATGCAGGCTTATTAGGACTACTTGTTGCTGGAACTGGAAACAAAGTAGAAGACTTTGGTGTAGGTTTCTTTACAAAATATGGTGATGGTGGCGTTGATTTATGTCCAATTGCAGATTTGTTAAAATCTGAAGTATATCAATTAGGTAAATATTTACAAGTTCCTGATACTATAATGGTTGCAGCACCAAGTGATGGGTTATTTGGAGATGCAAGAAGTGACGAAGACCAAATAGGCGCAAATTATGAAGAATTAGAATGGGCTATGGAAATAGATACTCAAGGAAAAAAAAATAAAGAATTTAAAGGTCGGCAAAACGAAGTGTTTAAAATCTTTAAACGCTACAACACAGCCAATAAGCACAAAATGACACCAATTCCTATTTGCAAAATCCCAAAAGATTTTATATAAATTTTCTAATTTATTATCAACAACAGCGAATTGCATTATTATTTTTGTACATTTATACTATCCCTCAACAATTATTACCCTTTTTCTATTTGTAATTAAATCTTCTTAATACTAATTAATACATTATATCATGATTAAGGTACTGGTAGCAGATTTTCACCCTATTATTAGAACTGGACTTAGAATGCTTTTTGAATCTTCTAAAGACATTCAAGTTATTGGAAGTGTAACTACAGGAAAAGAATTATTCGATTTTGTAGGTAAAAACAATGTTGATGTCGTGCTTTCTGAAATTGATTTGCCTGAGCTTAACGGAATTACTGCTCTTAGAACTTTAAAAAAAGAATATAGTGATGTAAAAGTTATTATGTTTAGTTCGCATCCCGAGGAGATATATGCCATAAGCACGATTAAAGCAGGAGCATCTGGATATTTATCTAAAACTGTAAGCACGCAAACTATAAAAGATGCTATTCTTAAAGTCTATAATGGCGGAATTTACATTAGTAATCACTTAGCACAACGTTTAGCATTTGATGAGCGCGGAAACAAACCAAGCAGGTTATACAAAAAACTATCTATTCGAGAAGTGGAAGTTTTAAAATTATTATGCACTGGTAGAAAAAACAAAGAAATCTCTAAAGAACTAGAGATTAACGAAAAAACAGTGAGTACTTATAAAGCTCGACTCATGAAAAAATTGAATGTAACCAATATTGTAGATCTTGTAAACCAAGCAAGACATTTGGAGTTAGGTTAAGTTATAATACACGGTTAAGTTTTCTTGATAACAACATTTTTAAACTAGAGTAGTCTTTAACTTCTTCTAATACATTTTTATTAATATCGTTTTTATTATCTAAAGTTTCTTGCTTAAAATCGCTTACCTTTTGATCGATTAAAAAGCAGCGTAAACTTAAAATAGTTTCATTTACTAATTGCGCTAAATTATGATTTTTTGCTTTTGGAAAAATATTTTTTCGCTCCCAATCATGTAGTTCATAACGTTCATCATTCATTAAAATATTTGTAATTTCACTGGCAATTTCAGGACTAACTTTATTTACAAAGTTTTCTAGACCTGTTTCTGGATTTTGGTTTAGTGTGTCAATTATTGTATAATACAACTCTCTAAAATTGTCGTTAGAGAATTCCATTTCGTCTTCTTGTAAATCCAAATAAATTTTTTCAAAAACTTTTGCTTGATGAACTACTGGCTCTAAAATTAACTCTCCTTCTTCATTTTCCTTTAAAACTAAATCTTCAAAATCTTCAGTTTTATTTCCATAAAGTAGTAAGGCTTCAATTATTCTTTGCTCTAATTCAAACTGAACATCTACCTTTTTTAAAGGAGCTTTATGTTTAACAACTTCAAAAGCTTTTTGTTTAGTTTGATAGGTTTTGTTAGCATCTCGCAATTCCTTTCTTCCTATTTGTGCTAATGTGCTAAAGAGCACATCTTCACTAATATCCATGATTCTAGCACACTCTTGCACATATATTTCTGTTTGGATGCGATCTGGAATTTTAGAAATACTGGTTACCATATCTCTAATAAGTGCAGCTTTTTTTATAGGATCGTTTTTGGCTTCTTCCATTAACAAAGCCGCTTTATAAGCAATAAAATCTTTGGCGTTTTCTTGAAGATACAATGCTAACTCTTCAAACGTGTTTTGTTTTGCAAAACTATCTGGATCTTCACCATCTGGAAACGTACATACTTTAACATTCATACCTTGCTCTAAAATAAGGTCTATCCCTCGAAGTGATGCTCTTATTCCTGCAGCATCGCCATCAAACAAAACGGTAATATTTTTTGTAAGCCTGTTTACAAGTCTAATCTGGTCAGGAGTTAAGGCAGTTCCAGAAGAAGACACTACATTATTAATCCCTTTTTGGTGAAACTGAATTACATCTGTATAGCCTTCTACCAAATAACAATTATCTTCTTTAGCAATACTTTGTTTGGCATGATAGATGCCATACAAAACTTTACTTTTATGATAGATATCACTCTCGGGAGAATTAAGGTATTTCGCTGCATTTTTATTACTTGCTAAAATACGTCCTCCAAAACCTAACACACGCCCAGACATACTATGAATAGGAAAAATAACACGTCCTTTAAAACGGTCAAAATGTCTTTCTTCTTTAACAATTGTAAGTCCTGTTTTTTCTAAATAATTTAACTGGTATCCTTTTTTTACAGCCTCATCTGTAAAGGCTTGCCACTCATCTAAAGCATAACCTAAATCAAACTTTTTTATGGTTTCTTCCGTAAAGTCTCTTTCTTTAAAATAGCTTAATCCAATAGCTTTGCCTTGATTTGTTTTATGTAAAATACTTTGAAAATACTGACTTGCATATTCACTCACTAAATACATGCTTTCACGCTCATCTGCTTCTTGCTTTTGCTCATCACTCTGCTCGGTTTCTTCAACTTCAATATTGTATTTTTTTGCGAGATATTTTATAGCTTCTGGATAAGTAAAATGTTCGTGTTCCATTAAAAAGGATACTACTGTACCTCCTTTTCCGCTAGAAAAATCTTTCCAAATCTGTTTTACAGGAGACACCATAAAACTAGGAGTACGCTCTTCACTAAAAGGGCTTAAACCTTTAAAATTACTACCTGCCTTTTTTAGCTGAACAAAATCGCCAATAACCTCCTCTACGCGAACAGTATCAAATACTTGGTCTATGGTCAATCTTGAAATCAAAAGGTTAATTATTATTGAAATTCCTACTTTCTTCGGAATAAGATTGTAAATGTAACATTTAATCATGAAAACTAATAACATCTACACATTTGACTTTACATAAAAAACCACTAACTTCGTTCATCTATCAAAAGATAAACTATGCTTTCTAATCAAATTTCACCAACCAACGCTCAATTAGCACAACTGCAATCCTATCCAAAAAATATACCTTTAGTGATGCTTAATATTTTAAAATTTAATGCAAAGACAAGTACTAATGAAACTGGGCAAGAAGCTTATGCGAGATATTTTAAAAACGCATCCCCTTTTGTAGAAAAATCTGGAGCAAAATTAATTTGGAAAGGTCAAGTGCATAGTACAGTTATTGGTGATTCTGATAATCAACCTCATGTTGTGTTTTTAGTTGAATATCCAACTGTAAATCACTTTTTTGCAATGGTATCTAATCCTGAATATCAAAAAATTGCTGGTGATCGTGCTATTGCTTTAGAATATGGTGGACTAATTGCTTGTCAAAACGCTCAATAATGGAAGTAATTAAAACCCATTATCGCACTTGTAATCTTTGTGAAGCCATGTGTGGATTAGAAATTACCTATCAAGACAAAATCATTCTCAACATAAAAGGCGATAAAAAAGATGACTTTAGCAAAGGTCATATTTGCCCAAAAGCTGTTGCACTTCAAGATTTATATCATGATAAAGACCGACTTAAAACACCCATAAAAAGAACTAAAAATGGTTGGATAGACATTTCTTGGGAAGATGCTTTTGATGAAATTACAGAAAATATAAAATCCATCCAACAAAAGTATGGCGAAAATGCTGTTGGTTCTTATCGTGGTAATCCAACAGTACACAATACAGGATTAATGTTATTTGGAGCTCCTTTTTTACAAAGTATTGGCTCAAACCAAAAATATACAGCAACTTCAGTAGATCAATTACCTCATCATTTTGCATCCTTAATGATGTTTGGTCATTATCTAATGATACCTATTCCTGATGTAGATCGCACTGATTTTATGATTATTATGGGAGGAAATCCTGCAGTTTCTAACGGAAGTATAATGACAGCTCCCAATTTTTCAAATCATTTAAAAGCAATAAAAAAAAAAGGTGGGCAAGTGGTTGTTATAGATCCCAGATTTACCGAAACTTCTAAAATCGCTAACAAACATCATTATATAAAACCAGGAACAGATGCTTTTTTATTATTAGCATTAATCCATGTGATTTTTGAAAAAGATTTAGCAATGCGAGGTCACTTGCAAAATCATTTAAATGGTTGGAATGCTATAAAAGAACTTGTAAAAGAATATCCACCAGAAAAAATTTCTAAAATAACTGGAATAGATGCTAGAGACATCATAGAATTAGCAGAACAATTTGCAAAAGCAAAGACTGCAGTTTGCTATGGCCGACTTGGCCTTTCTACACAAGAATTTGGTGGACTATGCCAATGGTTAGTTAACATCCTGAATTGTATTACTGGAAATTTAGATGCTGTTGGTGGAGCATTATTTACTAAGCCAGCAATTGATATTGTTGGCATGTCAAAAATGACAGGAAAAACAGGCAGTTTTAATAAAAGACAAACTCGTGTTCATAATCTACCAGAATTTACTGGAGAGTTTCCTGTTGCTACACTTGCTGATGAAATTTTAACACCAGGAAAAGATCAAATAAAAATGATGATTACCATTGCTGGAAATCCAGTGTTATCAACTCCAAATGGGAAGCATCTTGAAGAAGCGTTTGAGTCTTTAGAATATATGGTTGCTATTGATATTTACTTGAATGAAACCACAAAACATGCCAATATTATTTTACCAACTACAACAGGCTTGGAGACCCCTTTGTACGATTTGGTATTTCATCAGTTTGCTATTAGAAATACTGCAAAATATTCCGAAGTACTGTTTGAAAAAACAAAAGAACAACGTCATGATTGGGAAATTTTAAAAGAACTCACAATGCGATTAAATGGACAAGAAAATCCATTAAATCTTGAACAAACTTTAGATTATATGTTGCAATTCAGTGCTTATAAAGAACCTAAACTTTCAGTTGCAGAATTAAAAAAGCATCCTCACGGAATAGATTTCGGTGCTTTAAAACCACAATTACCAGAACGCTTATTTACCGAAGATAAAAAAATAGAATTAGCTCATCCTCTTTTTATAAAGGATTTAGAACGTTTAAATACAAAACTGCCAAATCTAGAACAAGAAGTAAATCCAGATTTTCCTTTTTCACTAATTGGAAGGCGACATTTACGTTCTAACAATTCTTGGATGCATAATAGCAAACGATTAGTAAAAGGAAATGAACGTTGCACTTTGCTTATTCACTCAAATGACGCTAAAACACTAAATATCAAAGAGGGACAAAATGTAACTGTGACTTCAAATGTAGGAGAAGTAAAATTGCCTATTGAAATTACTAATTCAATAATGCAAGGTGTAGTGAGTATTCCTCATGGTTGGGGACATCATAGAAAAGGCACAAATATTTCTATTTCTCAAAAAAATGCTGGAGTTAGTTTAAACGATTTAACCAATAATATGCAATTAGACTCCTTAACTGGTAATGCCGATTTTAGTGGAACACGAGTAAAGATTGAAGCCTAATTTTAAAAAAGTAAAATGGCAACACGAAACTATGAAGGTAAAAAGTATGAAAAGGGTTTGGTTACTAAAATTGCCGATGAACTTACCATTGAGGAGGCCTTACAAATTAACATAAACAACAAGCCATTTACAGTAACTATGCGAACTCCTGAAAACGATACTAGTCTAGTTCGCGGTTTACTTCATACAGAAGGCATTATAAAAAACCAAAGCTTCCTTCCAGAATTAAAATTAAAAAAAGATAAAGATGATAGCATTGTAACTGTTGTAGAACTTACCATTCCGAGAGAAGAATTAGGCGAAGGCTATTCAAACAGTAGAAGCTTATTATCGGTTTCTTCCTGTGGTATTTGTGGCCGAACAGAACTTGGCGATATATCCTTTGATGGAAAAACAATAGACAATGATGATAAAATTGATATTGCATTAATAAATTCTCTTTTTGAAAAGATGAATACTATGCAGTCTAATTTTCATCAATCTGGAGGAACTCATGCAGCAGCAGTTTTTAATATCAATGGAAAATTATTGTGCTCAATGGAAGATATTGGCAGACATAATGCAGTTGATAAAGTAATAGGTAATCTAATTTTATTGAAAACACTTGACAAGGCAAGAATATTAACCGTTAGTGGACGTCTTTCTTACGAAATAATCATCAAATGCTTTAAAGCAAAAATTCCGTTTCTCGCAGCAGTTTCGGCACCATCTTCTCTTGCTGTAGATTTTGCTAAAGAATTAGGCATAACACTATTTGCTTTTTGTCGCGATGGTAGAGCTACATGTTATTCGCATCCACAGCGCACCAAATAAATGACAATAATATTGTCATTCCCTTGAAAAAGGGAATCCATTTTAATAAACTAGTTTCAAATAATAAGATTCCTGCCTTGTGCCTCCGCTAAAGCTTTAGCGACATGCGGACGAAGGAATGACAGTACTCAATAAAACCATGCAAGCTTCTGTTATCCAAATTTCCAGCCTTTTTACATTATTTTTACTAAATTCGTAATTCAAATTGCATCATATATATGTCAGATAATTTAAGCGAATTATTAGGTAGAAAAGGCGTTCAAGATAACCTGTTTAACAAAATGGGAGAACTTGCAAAACCTGATGGGACACCAACTAATGAAGAATTGGACAAATTAGCAAAAGAGTTTCTTATTGGAACTGCCAACACTTTTGGGACAGCAACATTTTACGATTTCTTAAAACCTGAAAATAAAAGCAAAAAGATATATGTATGTAATGGAACTGCTTGTGTTTGTGCTGGCACTCAAGATAATGTTATTGAGTCGCTTAAAACACATTTTGATGCTGATGAAATTGGACACATGACCTGTTTAGGAAGATGCCATGAAAATGCTGCGTTTCATATTAATGGAAAAAACTATTCTGGTGATGCTTTAAATAATCTTAATAATATAATTGTCCCGATAGCTATCGGGACTGAAACTGAATTGAACCAAGATAATTACAATGTTAAAGCGAATGGTAAAGAAATATTAACTGCAGCTTTCACCAATATTATCGATTATTATAGACCGTTTAAAGAAGCCCTTAAAAAAGATTCTGCTCAAGCACTTGAAGAAATAAAAACCTCAAATATTCGTGGTCGTGGAGGTGCAGGTTTCCCAATGGGAATGAAACTACAGTTTTGCCGAAACGAACAAAACGATACAAAATTTATTATTTGTAATGCAGACGAAGGTGATCCAGGAGCTTATTCCGATCGCTATTTGTTAGAGCAACAACCACATTCTGTGTTATTCGGAATGCTTATTTCTGGTTATGTTACTCATGCCAACTATGGAATTGTATATATAAGAGCCGAATATCCTGAAGCGAAAGTCATTGTTCAAAATGCTATTGATGAACTTCGTCTGGAAGGTTTAATTGGAGATAATATTGAAGGAAGTGGATTTAATTTCGATTTTAAAATAATTCAAGCACAAGGCTCATATATTTGTGGAGAGGAAACCGCTTTAATAAATTCTATTGAAGGACAACGGCCAGAAGTTCGTGTTCGTCCTCCATTTCCAGCACAAAAAGGATTGTTTAATAAACCAACAACAGTTAATAATGTAGAAACTTTATCAGCTTTACGTTATATCATTTCTAATGGTGGAACTGATTGGAAATCTATTGGGACTGAACGTTCTTCAGGCACAAAACTCGTTTGTTTAGATAGCTTTTTTAATAATCCTGGCATGTATGAAGTTAAAATGGGAACACCTTTGTCTGAAGTTGTATACGATTTAGGAGGAGGCTTCAAATCTAACGTGAAAGCACTTCAAATTGGTGGTCCACTTGGTGGGTTAGTACCTGTTTCAAAAATTAATGATTTAACGATAGATTTCGAATCCTTTGCAAAAGAAGGATTTTTATTAGGTCATGCTTCAATTGTTTGCATACCTGAAGATTATCCGATTATAAAACTGATTGAACACCTTTTAGATTTTGCATCTTATGAAAGCTGCGGAAAATGTTTCCCTTGCAGACTTGGCACAAAACGAGGTCAAGAATTGGCGACAAAAGCATTGACTTCAGATTATAAAATAGATAAAACATTATTTACTGATTTATTGACAACCTTAGAACAAGGCTCGCTTTGTGCTCATGGCGGTGGAATTCCGTTACCTATTCGTAATGCAATGCAATATTTTGATGACGAATTAAAACAATACTTCAACTAAATTTAAATAATGAAAACTGCATATATAGACAATCAGGCGTTTGACATAGTTGAAGGAGAAACTATGCTTTCATTCATAAAAAGGTACAAGGATAAAAATCTGGTTCCAACCTTATGCGATGCTCCAAATTTAGACCCATTTGGTTCGTGCAGAGTTTGTAGTGTTGAGGTTGCTTTAGAAGAAAATGGAGTAGTAAAAACAATGGCTTCTTGCCATTCTCCAATAAGCGAAGGACAATACATTTATACAAGTACAGAAAGTGTAAAATCTTTACGAAAGAACATTCTTGAACTCGTACTTACAGACCATCCATTAGATTGTTTAACCTGTGAAGTAAATGGGAACTGTGAGCTGCAAACTGTTGCTGCTCAAGTTGGTATTCGTGAAGTTCGTTATCCTGAAGGTGATAATCATTTGCATAAAACAAAAGATTTAAGTCATTCTTATATGACTTCCGATCTTTCAAAATGTATTAACTGCTATCGTTGTGTTCGTGCTTGCGACGAAGTACAAGGTGAGTTTGTATTAAGTATGGCTGGACGTGGTTTTGATACACATATTATAAAAGGACTGGATGAAACGTTTATGGATTCAGATTGTGTGAGTTGTGGTGCTTGTTCACAAGCGTGTCCTACCTCTGCAATTTCAGATGTGTTTCAATCTAAAGCTATTTACGCAACAGATACCACACGAACTATTTGTACTTATTGTGGTGTTGGATGCAACCTAGAAGTTTCAACAAATAATGGCGAAATTTTAAGTATCTCTGCTCCTTACGATGCCGAAGTAAACCAAGGTCATACTTGTATAAAAGGACGCTATGCTTTCAAATTTTATAATCATCAAGATCGATTAAACTCGCCAATGATTAAACGCAATGGTGAATTTGAAAATGTGAGTTGGGATGAAGTTTACGATTATATTTCCGATAAATTAACATCGTATATAAATGAATTTGGACCAGATTCTATTGCAGGAATTTCTTCAGCAAGATGTACTAATGAGGAAAATTATCTGATGCAAAAGTTTGTAAGAACTGTTATTGGAACAAATAATATTGATGGCTGTGCAAGAGTTTGTCACTCGCCTACTGCTTTAGGAATGCAACGCACATTTGGTACTGGAGCTGCAACAAATTCAATTGATGATTTAAAAGACACCAACTGTATTTTAGTTATTGGTGCAAACCCAACAGATGCACATCCAGTAACTGGAGCAAAGCTGAAACAGTTTGCGATAAAATCTGATAATATCTCTATTGTTATCGACCCAAGACGAACTGAATTGGCAAAATATGCAACACATCATTTAGCATTACGACCAGGAACCAATGTTGCAGTACTAAATATGATGATGTATTATATTATTTTGGAAGGTTTAACAGATGAAGATTTTATTGAAAGTAGAACGGAAGGCTTTGACGAATTTAAAAAAGAAATACTAGATATTGATATTGATAAATTAGAATCTGTTTCAGGAGTAAACCGAAATGAAATCCGTGAAGCTGCAATGGCTTATGCTTCGGCAAAAAATGCTATGTCATTTCATGGTTTAGGTGTGACAGAACATTCTCAAGGCACATTTACAGTTATACAAATTGCTGATTTAGCTTTATTAACCGGAAACATTGGTAGACGTGGTGTTGGAGTAAACCCATTACGAGGGCAAAACAATGTGCAAGGAAGCGCAGATATGGGAGTTCAACCACATCAAGGTGCTGGATATTTAGATATCACAAATGAAGACGTTAATAAAAAATATAATAAATTCTATGGTGTTGATGTCCCTAAAGAAATAGGATATAAAATCCCTGAAATGTTTGATGCTGCTTTAGATGGAAAATTAAAGGCACTTTGGATTATTGGAGAAGATATTGTTCAGACTGATCCTAACACTCAAAAAGTGATTAAAGCTCTTGAATCGACAGATTTAGTTATTGTACAAGAATTATTTATGACCGAAACTGCTAAATATGCTGATGTGATTTTATCAGGAGCTTCTTTCCTTGAAAAGAATGGAACATTTACCAATGGTGAACGTCGTGTTCAAGCAGTTCGACAAGTCGTTAAGCCTATTGAAGGTTCAAAACCAGACGGTCAAATTATTGTAGATATTATGAATAGAATGGGATATAATCAACCTGATTATACACCCGATGGTCTGCTAGAAGAAATCTCACAGATAGTACCATTCTTTGCTGGAATTACTTGGGAAAGATTAGGTAAAAATGGGTTGCAGTGGCCCGTTGCTAAAGATGGTACTGATACTCAAATTCTTCATAAAACCGATTTTAAACATGGTAAAGGCATTTTCGAGTTTAATGCTTGGGAAGAAACGATGGAATTACAATCTCACGCTAAAGACTATCCTTATATTTTAACAACAAATCGAGAATTAGAGCATTACAATTGTGGTACAATGACACGAAGAACTGCAAATGAACAAATTCTTCAAGATGATTATTTGATGATTCATCCAGTTGATGCTCAAACACATTTAATCAATGATGGTGACCACGTTTGTTTAGAATCTCCTCGAGGAAAAGTAGATGTAAAAGCTCGAATTACTGATGAAGTAAAACAAGGCATCTTAAGTACTACATTTCACTTCCCTGATATTATGATTAATAATTTAACAGGAGACATACACGACTCAGAAGCCATGTGTCCAGAATATAAAGTGGTTGCTGTTAGGATTAGAAAAAGTAAGGGGAAGTTTAATAAAGAGTTAGTTTAAAATTATTAGATTATATCTAAGCTTCGCCTTTATTATATATAAATACCTTTTCATAATTCTTTGTTAAAAGACAAATTGACCATTTTTTTTTAGTAATTTTAAAAGATTTGCTAACTGCAATTCATCTCATCAAATTTTTGTTTTTATTAAATTATAAAAAAGATGCCAACGTACACTTTAAAAATTAATGGAAAGTCTCATACAGTTGAGGCTGATTCTGACACTCCTTTATTATGGATTTTAAGGGATCATATTGAATTATTAGGCACCAAATATGGTTGTGGAATAGGACAGTGTGGTGCCTGTACCGTTCATGTAAACGGTAATGCTTCTAGAAGTTGTTCGCTTCTAGTTTCGCAATTACAAGGTATGGAGATAACTACTATTGAAGGTCTTTCAGAAGAAGGAGATCACCCTGTTCAAAAAGCATGGATCGAGCATGATGTTCCGCAATGTGGTTATTGTCAAAGTGGACAGATTATGTCAGCTGCTGTATTATTGAAAAATAACCCAAATCCGTCAGATAAAGATATAGATGCCGCCATGAATGGAAATATTTGTAGGTGCGGAACTTATGTTAGGATTAAACAAGCAATCAAAACAGCATCCAAACTCTAAACTAAGAAGTTATGACAAAAGTAAGAACACAATACAACCGTCGTTCATTTATAAAAATATCAGCAGCAGCAGGCGGTGGAATGCTAATAGGTTTTAGCTGGTTAACCGGATGTACTTCAGATCCTAAAATTGAAAAAGTGGAGATTCCTAATGAGTGGTATGAAATAAATGGCTACATCAAAATAGGAGATACAGGCTTAGTTACGATTTATTCACCTAACCCGGAGATTGGTCAAAATGTAAGAACATCAATGCCTATGATTGTGGCAGAAGAATTAGATGTAGATTGGAAAAATGTTGTTGTTGAACAAGCACCACTTAATACAGGTTTTTATCAAAATCAATTTGCTGGTGGAAGTTTATCGATTAGATTAAGTTGGAATGCGTTGAGAATGGCTGGCGCTACTGGCCGAAGAATGTTATTGGAAGCAGCCGCAAAAGAGTGGGAAATATCAATTTCAGATTTAATTGTTGCTCAAGGAGTTATAAAAGAAAAAAATGGAGAGAGAACCATTACTTATGGAGAAATAGCTTCAAAAGCTGTGGATATTGAAGTTCCTGAAGAAATTGAACTTAAAGAGATAAGTGAATTTAATTTAATAGGAACAAGTAAAAAGAATGTTGATGGTTATAAAATTGTCACTGGTAAACCTTTATATGGCTTAGATTTTAAAAGGGATGGTATGCAACTAGCCGTAATCCAACATCCACCAGCTTTTGGGATGAAGGTAAAAAACTTCAATGAAGAAGAAATAAAAGGAATGGATGGGATAAAAGACGCTTTTATCATCGATACCACAATTGAGGATCCAGATTGGAATGATGAGAAAGGATTTCTTCAACTTATAGCAATCGTTGGAGATTCCACCTGGCAATTAATGAAGGCTAAGCGAGCCATTAATGCAAATTGGGAAACTGTAAGCGAATTGGAGAATTCAGAAATGCATCTAAAGAAATTAGAAGACGCTTTCGCTTCTGGAACTGTAGGAGCAAACAGAAAAGATGGCGATCCTGATGCCGCATTTGACAAAGCATCTAAAATAATTGAACGAACCTATAGTTCACCATTCCTTCCACATAACACGATGGAGCCTATGAATTTCTTTGCCAATGTTACAGATAATTCTGCTGAACTTATTGGTCCTACACAAATGCCAGAGCCAACTGAAAAATCGGTTTCTAAATTACTAAATATTCCACTTGAGAATATTACTGTTAATATGACGAGAATGGGTGGAGGATTTGGTAGGAGACTTTATGTGCATTATGCCCTTGAAGCTGCTGCAATTTCTAAAAAAATAGGCGCACCAGTTAAGCTTATTTACACTAGGGAAGATGATATGTCTCAAGGAACCTATAGACCTGCATATCAATCTAGATATAAAGCGGGCTTGGACGAAAACAACAATTTAGTCGCTTTTTCAGTAAGAGGAACTGGCTTACCTGAAGGATCTGTTTTTCCTAATCGTTTCCCGGCTGGTACAATTGATAATTATTTAGCAGAATCAATTGGAGTGGAAACCAATGTTACTACTGGAGCATGGAGAGCTCCAAGATCTCACTTTACAGCAGGTGCCGAGCAATCGTTTCTCGATGAAGTTGCAGAAGCAGCTGGTAAAGACCCTATAGATTTTCGTTTAGAATTGTTTGATCGAGCTATCAACAACCCAGTTGGCGAAAAACATGATTACGAGGCTGAACGCTATGCAGGTGTTTTGAAACTGGTAAAAGAAAAATCTAATTGGGGAGAAACAAAACAAGGTGTTTACCGAGGTGTTGCAGCCTATTTTTGCCACTCAAGTTATGTTGCAGAAGTTGTTGATATTGTTTTATTAAATGGACAACCAAAAATTAAAAAAGTTTGGTGTGCTGTTGATTGCGGTATTGTAGTGAATAAGGACGCTGCTGAAAATATGATTCAAGGTGGTGTTATTGACGGAATTGGGCATGCTATGTACAGTCAATTAACCTTTAATAATGGTGCAGTTAATGAAATGAATTTTGATAGATACCAATTGATTCGTCATTCTCAGGCGCCAGAAGACATAGAGGTTTTCTTTGTCAAAAATGATATCGCACCAACCGGATTAGGTGAGCCAGGACTTCCACCTGCTGTTGGAGCATTGGCAAATGCATTATATCAAGCAACAGGCCAGCGTTTAACTAGGCAACCTTTTGCAAATCATATTAAAGAAAAAGTGCTACTTGGTTAACAAATTGATTTTATGACACATGAATTCAAAACTATTGTTAAAAGTTATCTAATAGCCAAAAAACAAGGTTTAAAATCTGTCTTAGTAACTGTAGTGGATTTAGATGGTTCCTCTTACAGAAAACCAGGTGTAAGAATGTTGATTCTTGAAAATGATGAAATGATTGGTGCTGTAAGTGGAGGTTGCGTCGAAAAAGATATCTTAAGAGAATCTCAATCTGTTTTTCAAACAGGTCATTCTAAAATGATGACTTATGATGGTCGTTATCGTTTGGGTTGTGAAGGTCTTCTTTATATTTTAATAGAAGAATTTCAGCCAAATAATAGTTTTATTAAAGCCTTCCAAAATTGCTTGACAAATAGAAGCTCTTTTACATTATATTCTTATTACTCTAAAACTGAAGGTGAATCTTATGGGTTAGGCACATATTTCAAATTAGAAAACAGTAAACATCTTGTTTCTAAATTTAGTGATATAAATAAATCTCTTTCATTATTTATTCAAAAAATGCCTCCTTGTTTTAAGTTGATGATTTTTGGTGCTGAACATGATGCTGTGCATCTTTGTACATTGGCTCAATTCAATGGCTGGGAGGTAACTATTGTTTCAGGACCATTGGAATCTAAATCCATTAAAAATTTTCCTGGAGCGACTGCATTCTATTCAGCATCTCCAGATAATTTAGAATTAAATTCTATTGATAATGAAACCGCCATTGTATTGATGTCTCACAATTTTGCTAATGATTTAAAATATTTGATAGAGTTGAAACACTCTACACCTGCTTATTTAGGTATATTAGGACCTTCAAAACGGAGAGAAAAATTATTGTCTCAATTTTTAGAGTATTGCCCGGATATTGAAGAATCGTTTGTAGAAAACATTCATGGTCCTGCTGGTTTAAATATTGGTGCGGAAACGCCACAAGAAATTGCGATTTCAATTCTCTCTGAAATTTTATCGGTTATTAGAAAGCAAGAGCCAATATTTTTGAAAGAGAAAATCATTGGAATTCATTCTTAATAATTTAATTGATTTATTTTGTATAAAATTGTTGTATTAGTTCTAGCCGCTGGTAGTTCATCCCGAATGGGTAGTCCAAAACAATTACTTAAGTGGAATAACACAACTCTTTTAGGGCAAGCTATCAAAACTGCTAAAAGACTAAACACGACTAACATTATAGTCGTTTTAGGAGATAGTCATGAAGTCATTAAATCGAAAATTAAAGATTCAGAAATACAAATATTAAATAACAAAAATTGGAAAAATGGATTGGGTAATTCTATTGCTTTTGGTGTAAAAAATATTCTTAAAACTAAAAGTAATACCGATGGTATTTTAATTATGCTTTCTGACCAGCCTTTAATTGATTCAAAATATTTAAACTCTTTAATTAATAAATTTAATATTGGTAAACATCAAATTATTGCAACTTCCTATAAAAATAAGAAATTAGGTGTGCCTGTTTTATTTGACAAGGTTTATTTTACCGAATTATCAAAACTAAATAATGATAAAGGCGCAAAAGCAATAATTCAAAAATATATCAAAAAAGTATCTGTTATAAATGGAGAACAAGTAGTTTCAGATATTGATACTTTAGAGGATTATGAAAATTTGTACAGAGCAAACCACTAATAAATTTTCCTTAATCCATATCAAAACGTACACCTAAAGAAATGTTGTTTTGTTTTACATCTTGGTCTTTAAATATTGGCGATAAATCGTATTTAGCATAGAGACCTACATTTCCAAAAGCAACATAGCCACTTAAGCCATACACCAAATTACTTGTGTTGTAATCACGTTTAATTTTATCTTTAATTCTGTCACCATCGACTTTATATTTCAATTTTTGTCTTGTACCAATATTTAATCCTGCATAACCTCCTACTCCAATTTTAAACTGTTTGCGTGTAGAATATCTAAAGTAAGTGTCTCTTTCAATTTTTTTAGATGGACCAAACTCAAAATGAACAGGAATAACGAGATTGGTAATTGTTAATTTCGCCTTTTTTAAATCATATTGAAATTCTTCAAGAGTTGTTTGGTTATTTTGTGCAACAAAATAGTTATTATCTGTTGGTTTTAATCCATTAATTTGAAAGGAATAACCATATTTAAAACGTACTGCATTAGAATTTTTAAACACTCTGGTTTTCCAAGCCCAACCTATTTCGAAAAAGCGAGAACCTCCAAATTTATAAGGTGAATCATCTAAACTTTCTCCATCTATAATTGCATTGTTTAAACCAAACGCTAAAACCATATCACTTGTAGTGCGTCTATCGTATTTTTTAGGTTTGTTTTTGCTCTTAATTTTAAAACCTGCAAAACTACTTCCATCTACTCCAATGCTAATACCTAATACCGAAACTTCTCCAGAATTTTCGTTATAACCTTCATCGTTACGCTTCAAAAGCGCAATTTTATTATCGACAATTGCAATACGATTTTCAATATTTAAGGCACGTATTTTGGCAGCTTCCTTTTTTAATTTTGAAGCCTCAACTTGTGTAATCTCACCTCTATCTAAACGTTGATTAATCGCTTCGACTTCGGCCATTAAAAGCTCTCGCTCTACTGATTTAATGGATTCCTTTGCCTTTTTTAGAATTTCAATTTTATAAACATTCTTGTTATTTTGAATTGTGTCTTGTGCATTCGCTTGCATAACACAAAACCCTAAAATAATTAACACTAAATACTTGGTAATTGTTTGCATAATTGTTCGTTTTTTATTGATTTTAATTGATGAAATAACCCTTCTGTCCTTCGGACACCTTCCCTTCAAAAGAGAAGGACTATTTATTAATTATTCCGTTCGGCTACAGTTGTTTTTACATAGTTATAACCCGATTTTATGGCTTTAAAAGCACGCTCTCTAAACGACTGCTCTAAATCGGTTTCAACGTCTTGAAGCAAAGCATCAGCATCTACTGTTTTTGTAGATTCGTTATATAGTTTATTGAGCGTAATTTCTTTTTGTGCCTCGTCTAAAAGTGCATCTATATCTGCATCCAAAACTGTTTGATTGTTCTTTATAAGTTCTTGTACTTGTGTAATTACTTCTTGAAGTTTTATGTCTTCGAAAGTTAAAATTTTAGTTTCGATAGCACTATCCTTTTCTGGCATTTCATTTGTTTTCACATCTGTTTTTGCAACTGTATTGTTTACATTAGTTTTTATTAGTTCGTCTTGTTTATTTTGTAGAATGGGTTTTATATCTACTATTTGACTTTTAGTATTAATCAAAAGTTTTTCAGCTTGAGGTTCTTCAAGAGTTACTTGTTGGATTTCGTTAGAAACATTAGGAATGCTATTTTTAATTGGAATTTTGGTGTCTTCAATATCTACAATTTCCTGTTCTATTGTAGTATTAGTTTCATTATTAAAAAATACTGTAGCCACAATTAAAATCCCTACAAAACTTGCTGCAATCCCAAGCCACAAAAAGGGCTTGTTGCTTCTCTTTGCTATATTATTATCTAACTTGCTATGAAGCGTTTTCCATGCATTTGGACTTGGCTGCAACCTTCGTTGCTCTAACTTTTCCTTTAAATTATCTTCAAATTTAATTGGTGCCATTGCTTGTTTTATTTAATACGTTTAGTTGTTGTTGCAATAATTTACGTGCCTTAAATAGCTGTGATTTAGATGTGCCTTCGGTTATATTTAATTCCTCTGCTATTTCGCTATGTTTATATCCTTCTATGGCATACATTACAAATACCATTCGGTAACCTTCTGGAAGATTGTCTATTAACAACTGAATTTCTTCAACTTCTAATTCGGTTTTAATGTTGTTTGTAACTTCATCGTAAACCTCTATATCTTTGGTTGAAAATTCAACATTTTTTTGCTGACGTAAAAATGAAATGGATTCTCGTATCATAATACGTCGTATCCAACCTTCAAAACTTCCCTCACTTTTATAGTCTTTCAGTTTGGTAAACACTTTAAAAAAACCGTTGAGCATTACTTCTTCTGCATGTTGCAAATCTCTTATATAATACCTGCAAACACTCAACATTTTTGGCGCATGTAATTCAAATAATATGTGTTGCGCTTCACGATTGTTTTGAGTCGTTTTTTTAATAAGCTGCGCTTCGTTTTTGTACAGTTGAATGACTTTCAATGGATATTTCACTTAATCTTCTATTTATAAAGACGCAACAATTATGCTAAAGGTTGCCTGAAGAAAAATTCTTTTTCTATAGATGCAATTTAGAACAATTATTTTTCACTTGATTAAAAGCGAAACGACTAACTTTGCAGAACATTTATAGAAACGGAATTAAAAACAATGAATAAAGAAATTGATTTAAGCAAACATTGGAATAACGCTTATTCAAATAAACCAGAAGAGAAACTTGGTTGGTATGAAACCGACCTTTCACCAACACTAAAATTAATTACTAAAACAGGGTTAAATAAATCTGCTAGAATTTTAAATATAGGAGCAGGAAGTACAACACTTATTGATGAACTAATTAAAATTGGATACTTAAATTTAATAGCTACCGATTTGAGTGAAGTCGCTTTAAAAAATTTGAAAGATAGGATTGGGAATAGAAAAGTTGAATGCATTGTTGATGATTTAACCAAGCCAACCAAACTAAAAAACATAGCATCTGTTGACTTATGGATTGATAGAGCTGTTCTTCATTTTTTTACAGAAAAGACAGATCAAGATACTTACTTTAAGTTACTAAACAGCAAAGTAAACAAAGATGGATTTGCTCTAATTGCTGAATTCAATTTAAAAGGAGCTACAGTTTGTTCAGGACTTCCTATACATAGATATAGTAAGGAAATGTTAATTGAAAAACTTGAAAACAATTTCGAATTGATAGATAGCTTTGATTACACTTACATAATGCCAAATGGTGCAGAAAGACCTTATATTTATACACTTTTTAGAAAGAAATAAAAAAAATCAACTATTATTTTTTGCGCTCAATAACATAATTCACCATAAGTTCGAGAGAGTTCTTATATTTTGAATCTGGATAGTGTTTTAGAAGCTGTAAAGCTTCTGTTTGGTAATCTTTCATTTTATTAACTGCATATTCTAAACCTCCTTGTTGTTTTACAAAAGCAATCACTTCTTTAACGCGAATTTTATCTCTGTTATGGTTTTTAATAGAATTAATTAACCAACTTTTTTCTTTTGCCGAACAATGATTTAGAACATGAATAAGTGGCAATGTCATTTTTTGTTCTTTAATATCTATTCCTGTAGGCTTGCCTATTTTCTCGGCTCCATAGTCGAACAAATCATCTTTTATTTGAAAAGCCAAACCTATAAGCTCTCCAAATTTACGCATGGTTTCTACATCTTTCGATTCTCGTTTTACCGAAGCAGCACCAAGACTACAACAAGCTGCAATAAGTGTTGCTGTTTTTTGTCGGATAATTTCGTAATACACATCTTCGGTAATATCTAATTTACGTGCCTTTTCAATTTGAAGCAATTCACCTTCACTCATTTCGCGTACAGCAATCGATATAATTTTAAGCAAATCGAAATCTCCATTATCTATCGACAGCAATAAGCCTTTAGAGAGTAGATAATCACCAACAAGTACTGCAATTTTATTTTTCCAAAGTGCGTTAATAGAGAAAAAACCTCGACGACGATTACTATCATCAACCACATCATCATGAACTAAAGTTGCAGTATGAATCAATTCAATTACAGAAGCACCTCTATACGTCCTGTCGTTAACTTCTCCATTTGCAACCATTTTAGATACTAAAAACACAAACATTGGTCGCATTTGTTTGCCTTTACGATTTACGATGTAATGTGTAATCCGATTTAGTAAAGCTACTTTAGAAGACATAGAAATAAGAAACTTCTGTTCGAAAAGCTCCATCTCATAAGCGATAGGTTGTTTTATTTGTTCTACTATCTTCAAAAAAAATTGAATTTATTATAACAAACGTAGTAAAAAAGGTAATGAAACCCTATTATAAAACAATTCTAAATTAACGCTATACAGTTAATAGATATATTATATTCAAAGATTAAACTTAAATATTATAAATACGATAATAAAATTTGTTTTTTTATCTTTTTATGAAAATCTTCTTGTTAGTCACAAATTAAATTTATATTTTTAACACAGCCAATGTCTACGCATATGTTTGTCTATTAGTTCGTTATGCCTTAACTAATAAATGCAATATCTATGAAAAAAATTACAATACTAATTTTGGGGTTACTCATTTCAATAACTTCATACTCGCAATTACTTACTGAAAATTTTGATGATATTACCACACTAGCGGGTGCAGGTTGGAATCAAATAAATGTTAGTACAACCGTTGGCACCACTAGTTGGTTTCAGGGAAATAATACTGTATTTCCAGCACAAACTGGAGCTGTGACTGCTTACATTGCAGCGAATTTTAACAATACAACTGGCACTAGCACAATAAGTAATTGGTTAATAACTCCAGTTCTCACTGTGGAGAATGGAGACCAAATATCGTTTTACACTCGTACATCTACAGGGAGTGCCTTTCCTGACCGATTACAAGTAAGGCTTAGTGATACAGGAGGTTCATCAACAGCCCCAACTAACGATACTGATGTTGGTTCTTACACCAATTTATTATTAAATATAAATCCAACTCTTGTGACTGGAGTTTATCCAGATGTCTGGGCAATTCAAAACGTTACTATTTCTGGTTTGTCAGGCGCTACAGCTGTAAGAATTGCATTTAGATATTTCGTAACTGATGGTGGTCCATCAGGAAGTAATTCCGATTATATTGGAATAGACGAAGTTAGTATTTCTTCTGCTTTAAGTACTAACGATTTTGAGAAAAATCAACTAAGCCATTTCTATGATAAAGTTACAGATATATTGCAAATAGAATCATCTATTATTGCGCTAGAAACTATTGAAATTTACAACCTTTTAGGACAAAATGTGCTTACTAAATCATTATCTAATTTTAATGAAGATGTAAGCTTGACCTCGCTAAACGATGGCATATACATTGTAAGAATTAAAGTTGGAGATGGTGAAAAAGCAATAAAATTACTTAAACAATAATACTGTTTTATAAATAATAAAAAAAGCTGCCTAATGGCAGCTTTTTTTATTTAGTCTTATTAGCAAGCTGTCCGCAAGCTGCATCGATATCTTTACCTCTGCTTCGTCTTAAATTAACTACAATTCTATTTTTCTCTAAATTATACATATAATTTTTTAAGGTTTCGTTTGTGGCTTGTTGAAACTCACTGTCATCAATTGGATTATATTCAATAATATTAACTTTACAAGGAATAGATTTACAGAATTTTACCAAGGCATCTATATCTTTTTGTGTATCGTTAATCCCTTTCCAAACAATATATTCATAAGTAATTATACGTTTTGTTTTACGATACCAATATTCTAAAGCGTTTTTTAAATCGGTTAAAGGAAAGGTCTTGTTAAAAGGCATTATAGATGTTCTAACTTTATCTATAGCCGAATGTAAAGAAACAGCAAGATTGAATTTTACTTTATCATCAGCCATTTTTTTAATCATTTTTGGAACTCCAGAAGTTGAGAGCGTAATACGCTTTGGAGACATACCTAATCCTTCAGGTGATGTAATTTTATCTATAGCTTCAATTACGTTATTATAGTTCATGAGTGGTTCTCCCATTCCCATAAAAACAATGTTACTTAACGGACGATTAAAGTACAGTTTGCTCTCTTTATCTATAGCTACAACTTGATCGTATATTTCATCAGGATTTAAATTTCGCATACGTTTTAAACGAGCTGTTGCACAAAACCTACAATCGAGGCTGCAACCCACTTGAGATGACACACAAGCTGTAGTACGTGTTTTGGTTGGTATTAAAACCGATTCTACAATTAAACCATCATGTAATCGTACCGCATTTTTAATTGTACCATCTGTACTACGCTGTATGGTATCTACTTCTATATGATTGATTACAAAATTATCTTCA
>Ga0164320_10000088_pt1 | contig 24880 bp, 22 predicted proteins | sample GuaBasSediGuay11_FD_113736 | JGI IMG/M metagenome (GOLD analysis project Ga0164320, IMG submission 113736) | Subseafloor sediment microbial communities from Guaymas Basin, Gulf of California, Mexico - Guay11, Core 4567-28, 0-3 cm | ecosystem: Environmental > Aquatic > Marine > Hydrothermal...
CTTTATAATATTCTTTAAGATAAAGAGGCAATAATGATGCTAACCAACCATGAACATGAATAATATCTGGAGCCCAATTCAATTTTTTAACAGTTTCTATAACACCTTTTGCAAAGAATATAGAACGTTCATCATTATCTGGGAACAATTTTCCGTCTTCATCAGTTAATGTTGCTTTACGTTTAAAATACTCTTCACTATCAATAAAATATACTTGAATTCTTTCTTTTGGAATAGATGCCACCTTAATAATTAGAGGCATATCAAGATCGTTAATAACTAAATTAATTCCAGATAAACGTATAACTTCATGAAGTTGGTGTCTTCTTTCGTTAATATTTCCATATCTAGGCATAAATATTCGTATTTGCCCTCCTTGCTTGTTTACCATTCGAGGTGCTTCAAACGACATTGAAGAAATTTCTGTTTCAGGTAAATAAGGGACTACTTCTGACGACACATACAATATTCTCTTCTCTTTCATGAACCAATTATGCTTTAATATTAATATAAAAACACGCAAAATTACAAAAATTATGCAGATTAACAGTAATATATTAAGTTTACACGCTGTTAATTTTTTACTAATATGATTGTATTTAATTTTAAAGAGATTATTTCTAAAACAATTGAAGACTTAAAAACTCAAAACAAAAGGGTTGGTTTTGTGCCTACAATGGGAGCTTTACATAGTGGTCATTTAGCATTAGTAAGCAAATCATTAAAAGAAAATGACATTGTAGTTGTTAGTGTTTTTGTTAATCCTACACAGTTTGATAAAAATGAAGATTTAAAAAAATATCCAAGAACTTTAAATCGAGATATAAAATTACTCAAAACACTTTCTAAAAGCAACATAGTTGTATATGCACCTTCGGTAAAAGATATTTATGGCGAAAATATTGAAGCTATTAATTTTGATTTTGACGGATTAGAAAATGGAATGGAAGGCAAATTTCGTAAAGGACATTTTGATGGTGTTGGAACAGTTGTAAAACGCTTATTAGAAATTGTCCAACCTCATAATGCTTATTTTGGAGAAAAAGATTTTCAGCAGTTACAAATAATTAAAAAACTAGTCGAAAAATATAAGCTCCCACTAAACGTAATTGGCTGTGAAATATATAGAGAAGAAAGCGGTTTGGCTTTGAGCTCTCGAAATGAACGTTTAAGTTTAGAACAAAAAAAAGCAGCACCAGCAATTTATAAAACCTTAAAAAAAGCCAAAGAAAAATTTGCTAACCAGAGTGTTAATAAAGTAACAAAATGGGTTGTTGCAGCATTTGCAAACCAGAAGTTGTTACAATTGGAATATTTTATTATTGCAGACGTTAAAACCTTAAAAGAAATTAATAGAAAGTCAAGTAAAAAAGCGTATCGTGCTTTTATTGCTGTTTATGCTGGAGAAATTAGATTAATAGATAATATCGCACTAAATTAATTATATTTACTTCAACCAATTTCAAATCCTTAAAATTGAATAAAAAAACAAAAAAGGCAATAAAAATAGTGCTTCCGCTTTTATTAGCTATTTTTTTTGGATGGTATACATTTTCGAGGATTCCAGTTTCAGAGATTATTCCTTATTTTGAAAGTGCTAATTATAATTGGATAATTCTCGGTGTTTTTTGTGGTCTTTTAAGTCATTTATCGAGAGCTTATAGATGGAAGTACCTGTTAGAACCAATGGGCTACACCTTAAGACTACCAAATAGTATAATGGCAGTCTTTATAACATATCTTGCTAATTACGGAATCCCAAGATCAGGAGAAGTATTAAGAGCAGCAGTTTTAACGAACTATGAAAACATTCCTTTCGAAAAAGGTTTTGGGACTATAATTGCCGAACGTGTTGCAGACTTTGTTGTTTTATTAGGCATTATAATAATTACACTTTTTCTTCAGTTTGACTTTATTTACAACATCTTAAGAGAAACATTTCAACCAACAAAACTTGTTATTGGAGGCTTTGCACTTTTAGGAGTATTCGTAATTCTTTTCATTTATATAAAGAAAAGTAAGTCTAAAACAGCATTAAAAATCAAACACTTTATGAGAGGATTATTTGAAGGAATATTAAGCATTTTTAAAATGAAACATAAATGGGCATTTATTTTCCATACCTTGTTTATTTGGGGAATGTATTTGCTTATGTTTTATATTTCGACATTTGCAATAGATGAGCTCGATAACATTCCAGTTGGTGCAGTTTTAATTGCATTTATTGCGGCAAGTTTTACAATTGCAGCAACCAATGGAGGAATAGTTGTATATCCTTTAGCAGTTGTTGCAGCATTTTCTATCTTCAATATTCCTGAAACACCTAGTCTTGCATTTGGTTGGATAATATGGTCGGCACAAACCTTTTTGATAATAATTTTGGGGAGTTTATCGTTTGTATTCTTGCCAATTTATAATAGAATTAATAAAAAAAGCGTTTAAAAATCTTAATCAAACACTTTAATCTTTATTGTTTACCTTGCAATTAACAAATCTCAAATCATAGATTATGAAAAAAACAATCTACACTTTCATTTTAATTTTTTGCATTAGCACAGTAGTTGCGCAAACTATTTACGAAGAGTTTGAATCGTATAAACTTGGCGAAACAAGAGAAATTAAAATTCAATTGCCTAGGAATTATGATGAGAATACAGATCAGTTTTATCCTTTATTTATAGTTTTTGATGGCGATTATATGTTTGAAGCCGTTGCAGGAAATGTAGATTATTATTCCTATTGGGAAGACATGCCAGAAGCCATTGTAGTTGGGATTAATCAAGGTGATACCAGAGATGCAGATAATCATTATTCCGAACAAAATGATTTACCTGTAGAAACAGGAGCTAATTTTTTCGAGTTTATAAGTATGGAGCTTCTTCCATACATTGAAAGCAACTATAGAACTACAAATTTTAAAATTGCAGTTGGTCATGGAGAAACAGCAAATTTTATTAATTATTATATGTTGAAACCCAAACCGTTATTTCAAGCTTTCATAGTAATTAGCCCAAGTTTGGCACCAAGCATGAACGATTATATTTCGCAGCGATTACAACAATACGAAACCAAACTATTTTATTACTTGGCAACAGCGAGTAACGATATTAAGTATATTAAGAAAGATACCAAAACATTAAATAACACAATAACATCTATAGATAATAAAAACATACTGTATAATTTTGATAGTTTTGAAGGCGCCACACATTATTCGGCTCCAGCACATGCTATTCCAAAAGCATTAGAAAGTATTTTTCACGTGTTTCAACCCATCACTAAAAAAGAATACAAAGAAAGCATCCTTACTTTAGAAACTTCTCCAGTAGAGTATTTGCTTGATAAATATAAAGTTATTAGCGATTTATTCGGAATAGATAAGCAAATCCTCATTAACGATTTTAAAGCCATAGCTGCTGCTGTTGAAAAGAAGAAAGCGTTTGACTATTTCGAAGATTTAGGAAAAATTGCTCGAAAACAATATCCAGATACACTTTTAGGAAATTATTATTTAGCCCGATTTTATGAAGAAACTGGAGAACCAAAAAAGGCTATGAGGACATATAAAGGAGCTTACGGACTTGAAGAAATTGGAGGCATTACAATAGATCTTATGCTAGAAAAAGCGAGTGAAATAAAAGTAGATTTTGGATATTAATGGGATTAAAAGCTAAAGTAAAGACCACTTTTTTTTGTCAGAGTTGCGGAAGCCAATATGCTAAATGGCAAGGACAATGTGTAGCTTGCAAAGAATGGAATACCATTGTAGAAGAAGTTATTCAGAAGACTGAAAAGAACGATTGGAAAACATCAACGTCTTCTAATTCTAAACGTGTTTCAAAACCGTTGAAGATTAGTGATATCGATGCTTCAAAAGAAGCAAGATTAAACACTTTAGATGCTGAATTTAACCGTGTTCTTGGTGGCGGAATTGTTCCAGGATCGATCATCTTACTTGGTGGCGAACCAGGAATAGGCAAGAGCACACTAATGCTTCAGGTGTCTTTAAAATTGCCTTATAAAACATTATATGTTTCAGGTGAAGAAAGCCAGAAACAAATAAAAATGCGAGCCGAACGCATTCATCCAAATAGTGAAAATTGCTACATTTTAACCGAAACCAAAACACAAAATATCTTCAAACAAATTGAAGCTTTACAGCCAGATATTGTTGTTATAGATTCAATACAAACTCTGCATAGCGATTATATCGAGTCGTCTTCAGGAAGTATTTCTCAAATTAAAGAATGTGCTACAGAGCTTATAAAATTTGCCAAAGAAACTGCAACGCCTGTTATTTTAATTGGGCATATTACTAAAGATGGCAACATTGCTGGTCCAAAAATTTTAGAGCATATGGTCGACACGGTTTTACAATTTGAAGGAGATCGTAACCATGTATTCCGAATTCTTCGAGCACAAAAAAATCGATTTGGCTCTACCAACGAACTAGGTATTTACGAAATGCAAGGAAGTGGATTAAGAGAAGTAACCAACCCAAGCGAAATTTTAATTTCTAAAAAAGACGAGGAATTAAGCGGTAATGCTATTGCTGCAACTTTAGAAGGTATGCGACCACTAATGATTGAAGTACAAGCTTTGGTAAGCACAGCAGTTTATGGCACACCTCAACGTAGCGCCACAGGATTTAATGCAAAACGCCTCAATATGTTGTTGGCAGTATTAGAGAAAAGAGCAGGCTTTCGTTTGGGTGCTAAAGACGTTTTTTTAAATATTACAGGTGGTATTACAGTTGACGATCCAGCAATTGATTTAGCTGTAGTTGCTGCAATTTTATCTTCAAACGAAGATGTTGCATTACAAAAAGAGTATTGCTTTGCAGCAGAGGTTGGACTCTCTGGTGAGATTAGACCTGTACAACGTGTAGAACAACGCATTCTTGAAGCCGAAAAATTAGGTTTTTCTACCATTTTTGTATCTAAATACAATAAGATATCCTTGAAGAATACTTCAATAAAAATTCAATTGGTTTCTAAAATTGAGGATTTGGTCGGGTTTGTGATGTAGTTGGAATAATATAATTTCCACAAAAACGATATATTTGAGCAGCAAATTTATATTCAATTAAAAAATATAAATTCAAGGATAGAAAAAATTAGTAATAAGCTATTTAATTTATGAGTACTATTTGGACAAAACTAGGCGAAAAATTCACAGATATATTTAAAAAGAATATGCCTAATGCATTTGTTTTTGCTTTAATCTTAACTTTATTAACTGCATTAATCTCTTTTTTCTGGATTGGCGCAACGCCTTTAAAAATTATTCAATCTTGGTATGATGGCTTTTGGACACTCCTAGAATTTGGAATGCAAATGGTTTTACTAATTATTACAGGCTATAGCATAGCATTATCGCCAATTGTAGAAAAAGGGATAGATCGCCTCACTCAATATATTAAAACACCAAAACAAGTCTATTTGTTTGTGGTTTTAATTGGCATTTTATTATGCATGATAAGTTGGGGCTGGTTAGTTATTACAGCTTTATTAGCAAGAGAATTAGCATTACGAGTAAAAGGCATAAACTATTATTACCTCATTGCTTGTGTTTATTTTTCACATATTGGTTGGGTAAGTGGTCTTTCTAGTTCTATTCCTCTTTTGCTTAATACCGAAAAGAATTACTTGATTGAAGGTGGAATTTTAGCAAGTACAATACCAACCTCTTATACGCTAGGATCGACTTTAAATATTGGCATGATTGTATTATTTGTTGTTGTGGCTCCTTTAATAATGTTATTACTAGTACCTAAAGATAATAGCGGAAAAGAACTGAAAGATTTGTTGGTCTCAACAGATAAATCCTCACAGTTAAACATAAAAGAAGAGGCGGAAAGCTTTAAACTTCCCTTTAAAGCAATTTCAGATCAGTTAAATAATAGTATGGTGTTGCAGTATATTATTGGGCTTATGGGTTTAACCTATATCATTTTTCATTTTACTACTAAAGGGCTTGATTTAAATTTAAATATCATGATTTTTGTGTTTTTAATGTTAGGCCTATTTTTACATAAAACACCTATGAGATATAGTATTTCGATGAAGCGAGCAAGTAGTAATGTGTCAGGTATTCTGTTTCAATTTCCTTTTTACGCTGGCATAATGGGGATTATGACATTTACAGGATTGGGAGAGCGTTTAGGACAGGTAATCGCATCAATTGCCACCATAGATAGTTATCCTGTTTATGCTTATATATTGGGAGGTATTGTAAATTTTGCTATTCCTTCTGGAGGAGGAGAGTTTGCTGTAATTGGACCTAGTGTTATTGAAGCCGTAAATAATATTGGTGCAGGATTATCTGCAACCGAAATGACCGAAATGATTTCCAGAGCATCTCTCTCAATGGCTTATGGAGAAGCATTAACCAACCTGTTGCAGCCTTTTTATCTCTTGTTGGTTTTGCCAATTATGGCTGCTGGAATAAAAATACAAGCAAGAGATGTCATGGGATATTTAGTCCTTCCTTTTTTAGTGTTCTTTATCATACAACTAATTATGGTGGTTTGGATGCCAATTTAAGAAGCTGTTCTAAACACTTGACTTTGTAAGAAAAAACAACTAACTTCGTTATCAACCGAATAAAATTAATTGAAACTGAATTTATCTTGACATTAGCAAACATTTAGAAATCAATAAGGAAACAATTGAATAAAATAACTAGAAGAAACTTTATTAATGGAACCTTAATGGCGGCTGGAGCTTCCATGTTTCCATTTGGATGTACCAGCAATGCAGTTTTAGACTCGCTCAATCCATTGTATTATCCACCAGCCCTCACCGGACTTAGAGGAAGTCACCCAGGATCGAACACTCATGCACATAGCAGAACATGGGATAAGAAATCGAATTGGGGACCAATCACCGATTTGAAGGAAGAATACAACCTGATTGTTGTTGGAGGAGGAATCAGCGGGCTTTCTGCAGCATATTTCTATCTCCAAAAGCACGGTAATGATAAAAAGGTGCTTATACTGGATAATCACGATGATTTTGGCGGGCACGCTAAACGTAATGAACATACAATAAATGGAAAAACACGATTGTCCTATGGTGGTTCTCAAACATTAGTAGACCCGCACACAGGAGGAGCGCTCATAAATAATCTGTTAACAGAATTAGGTATAGACCTTGAACGATTTAAGACAGCTTATGACAGAGACTTTTTTAAGAAGAATAGTTTAAGTGCTGTTACGTATTTCAATAAAGAAACATTTGGTGAGGACAAAGTGGTAAATCATCCTTTTTGTAATTATCCAAATTATGTGGAAGGACTTCCTGGGGCTAAAATTTCCAACAAAGAGGCCGTACAACAAGCACCCTTGAGTGAGAAAGGTAAAAAACAATTACTTCAGGTGTTAAATGGAGGGCTTCATAAATTAAAGGTACCCAAAGCGGAATTGCAAGAATACATTTCTACACATTCCTACTTCGATTATCTAAAAAATACATTGGGTGTAGATGATCCGGGAGTAATGAAAATGGCTAGAAACTCTGGCTTAGACTGGGCAAGTACAGGAACAGACCTGATGACCATAGCATCAGCAAAAAGTTGTGGCGCACTGGGATTTGCTCCTGTAGCAGTATACGATGAAAATAATCCATACATTCATCATTTTCCTGATGGGAATGCAGGTCTGGCACGTGCATTAGTGAAGAAAATGATTCCCCATATAGGGAAAGGAAACAACGCTGAAGAGCTTGTATTATTAAAATTCAAATATAACGAGTTGGACAAATCCAGCAATATAGTTCGCATTAGATTAAACAGTACTGTCGTTAATGTACAGCATGGTGGCGATCCCAAAAATTCAAGTGAAGTTTTCGTAAACTATATTAGTGAGAACAAGTCTTATCAGGTAAAAAGCAAAGGCGTCGTAATGGCCTGTTATAACATGATGATTCCACATATCGTTACCGATTTGCCCTTAGAACAAGCTGCGGCATTGAGACTTCAAACAAAGAGTCCTTTACAATACACTACTGTAGGCCTAAAAAACTGGAGAGCAATTAAAGAGATAGGAATGGGCTTGGCTATGTCCCCTGGGAAAATGCACCAGGCAGTTTTGATGGACTTTCCTGTGAGTATAGGTGGATATGAGTATACTAAGACTCCCGATGATCCCTGTGTAATTCAAATGATAAGCTGCCCTTATGGGACCATTGGTGCACCACGAGCAGAACAATTTCGCGAAGCACGCTATAAAATGCTAGGATTGCAATTCAAAGACTACGAAAAGGAAATCAGAGGACACTTAAGTAGTATGCTACCCAAAGGCTCATTTAATTTCGACAGAGATGTTGAGAGCATCACAGTAAATCGCTGGGCTCATGGTTACGCCGTTGGTGGTCCAGGAAATTCCACAAAGATAGGGCGACAACCATTTGAACGTATTACCATTGCTAATAGTGACTCTGCTCCTAGTGCTGATGCTCTTGTGGCAATTAAAATGGCCTATAGAGCTGTAAATGAATTGGGATAAATAATTAGCGATTTTAGCCAGCAAGTCAAGATTGACGAAATGATAGAAAAGAAATAAAAACAATTTGACAACAAAAAATAAACCTATTAAAACAGATGTTTATTTAAACCGATAACGAAACTTCAAAATTTAAAGTTGCTATAAAACTTTAAAGGGTCTAAATTAATTCAGTAAGACGAAACTGTCGCAACCTGCTTGTGAACAACTCCAATTAATGAGATTCTTGACTTACAACTCCGCTATGCTTCTTTGTACTAGTTGCATGAATTTATAAAGTACTCTTAAACTGCTCTAAAAAGCGTACATCGTTTTCGCTTAATAAACGTATATCGCTAATTTGGTGTAGCAAAAGTGCAATACGATCTATTCCCATTCCAAAGGCAAACCCAGAATATGTTTTAGAGTCAATGCCACAATTTTCCAACACATTTGGATCTACCATACCACAACCCATAATTTCTAACCAACCTGTGCCTTTAGTCATTTTATAATCGGTTTCGGACTCAAGTCCCCAATATACATCTACCTCTGCACTAGGTTCGGTAAACGGGAAGTACGATGGTCGTAATCGTATTTTAGATTTCCCAAAGAGTTCGGTAGTAAAATATTGCAAGGTTTGTTTAAGGTCTGCAAAACTCACGTCTTTATCTATGTACAAGCCTTCTACTTGGTGGAAAAAGCAATGTGAGCGTGCCGAAATGGCTTCGTTTCGATATACTCTCCCTGGAGAAATAGTACGAATTGGTGGTTTATTGTTTTCCATGTAACGTACTTGTACCGAACTTGTATGTGTACGCAATAAAATGTCTGGATTGGTTTGAATAAAGAACGTGTCTTGCATGTCTCTTGCAGGATGATGCTCAGGTAAATTTAATGCAGTAAAATTATGCCAATCGTCTTCAATTTCTGGGCCTTCGCTTACATTAAACCCTATACGCGAAAAGATATCTATTATCTGGTTTTTTACTAATGAAATGGGATGACGTGCACCAATTTCGATAGGTTCTCCTGAACGTGATAAATCTCCAAAAACACCTTTTACCTGTTCCTTGTTTTCTAACTCTGCTTTTAAACTGTTTACTTTATTTTGAGCAGTAGTTTTAAGCGTATTAATAGCTTGACCAAAGTCTTTTTTCTGGTCGTTTGCTACATTTTTAAATTCGGCAAAAAAATCGTTAAGCAATCCTTTTTTACCTAAATACTTTATGCGAAATATCTCAACCTCATCTTTAGATTGTGTAGTAAATGCTTCTGCTTCAGCAATAAGTTCTTTAATCTTATCTATCATATCATCACTTCAAAATGATTGCAAATTTAACAAATCTTATTCTATAAATTTACTTTCAAGAAAATAGTTTACAATGGCTTCTTTCATTAGCACACTTTGTTCTCCAGCTTTTAAATGCGGTAATTCTTCTGTTGTTTTATAATGAGGCCAACCTTGATCATCAAAATAATCGAATTCATAATAACCATAAGGCTCTAATAACCTACAAATAGCAATATGTATAAGGCTTATTTTATCGTCTTTTTTATATTCTCGGTGTAATTGTCCAAGCTCTTGAACACCAATTAAATATATAATTGCGTCCAAATCTAAAGTGTCTCCATCGGCAAACTGAATAGATAATTTTTCTACTACTTTTTCCCAGCGTTGTTTTAACTGTTCGTCTCGTGACATACTTTTTTTAGTAACAAATGCGTTTACTTACAAAGTTGTAAAGTTAATTTATATTTGCCAAAATCATTATAGACATGAATATTTTAGATATTGCTTTAGGTGCATTAATTTTGTTTGGTCTTGTTCGAGGTTTAATGAAAGGGCTTTTTGTAGAAGTTGCTTCTATTGTAGCTTTGATTCTCGGCATTTATGGCGCCATCCATTTCAGTAATTTTGCAGCTGAATTTTTAGAAAGCCGTGTTGAGTGGGATGAACAATACATAAACATTACTGCATTTGCCATTACATTTATAATTATAGTAATTGCCATTGCTATGGCTGGGAAAGCGTTAACAAAACTAGCCGATTTTGCTGCACTTGGCATCTTAAACAAACTTCTTGGTGGTGTTTTTGGGGCTTTAAAAATTGGATTGATTTTAAGTGTGATATTAATTGTATTTAACAAAATGAATAGTTCTTTACCTTTAATTGAAGAGCATGAGATAAAAGACTCTATACTTTACAGTCCTGTAAAATCGATTGCACCTTTTATTTTTCCTAGCATAATTAAAGAAGAAGAAAAATAAGGCTAATTTTTTTACAATTCTTTAATATCGTGAGAAGGTATCCAACCGGTTTTGCCGTCTGCTAATTTAATTTTTGTCCAATTCTCGTTGTAGATTTCAATAACTTGAACTTTTGTGCCTTCATGAAGTTTAAAAGCTATCTCGCTTCTTAAATTAGGTTCACTTTTTATTTCGCTCTCTTGAGCAAAAACTATTGCGGGTTTGTCTTTTAGGTCGTATTCATATTTTTGAAATGCAAATAGTAAAGTAATTAAAACCAAAAGCAAAGATAAGTTACTGCTTATAAAAGCCAGTCTTTTTTTGTTTGTAGCATATGAAAAATGATATGCTAAAAATAGAATAACAAATAACACTACAAAAACTATCGAAAATATTGCCCAAACATCAAAACTAAACCTATTAATAATATTGTTCGTTATTTTAGAAAATCCCATTTCTGGTATAATCTCAATAGCATCAATAGTCATGTTCTTGACAAAAGTCAGATTGTTTTTTATATCTTGATCGTTTGGCGATAATTGCAATGCCTTTTCGTAATAATATACACTTGGAGCTATTCTGTTAAGTTTATAGTAAGCATTTGCAAGATTAAAATAAAGTTCGGCAGAATGATTATTGGTGTTTAAAATACTTTCATAAGTGTTTATTGCATCTTGATATTTTCCGTCGTTATACAAACTATTCCCTTTTGTAAACAGCTCGTTATTTTGAGCGATTGTAAAAGTGTTTAACAATAATATTAGTATGTAAATTATTTTTTTCATGAGATTCTTCACTTTTCCCGATAGCTATCGGGACAGAATGACATTATCTTATTTGTTTATCTATGGTTAAAATTACTCTTGCTCCCTTATCATAATCTTGCTGCATTTCTACATTTGTAAATGGTGAATATCTAGCCAACTCACAGCTTTCTAATAAACCATTAAACTCTATAATAGTGTTTTCGTTTACCGATTTTTCATTTAACAATTCTTGAATTTTATCTTTACTGAATTCGCTGGTTTCAATATTTAGCTTCGCTTTTAAATAATTATGAAGCGCTCTTTCTAAAGCATTATAAAATGCTTCTTTATTTCCTAATACTTTTTTTGCTTTACTCAAATATTTTCGTGCTAATTTGTTCGCTCTTCTTATCTTTAACCCAACTATATCTCTGTCTCTTTCCCCTTTTTTCTTTCTAATAAAAAGCACAATAGGAATAGCTAAAAACGGCGCTAATAATGAGCTCCAAAACAACTTCGTTTTAAAAAAATGTTTGGCATTTATAGGAACTAAATTTGGCTTTGTCTTAAATGACGAAAATTGCTCGTTAGATATAATAACCTGTTTCTTATTATTGCTAGAAGCTATGCTATTCTCATTATTTAAGCTGCTATTTGTTGGGTCATCGGTTACGTTTATAATCAATTCTTTTGATGATATAGTTTTATAGCGTTCCGTTTTTAAATCGAAATACGAAAACGAAATACTTGGTATAGGATATTTACCTTGAAACGAAGGGACTATTGTATAAGAATCTGATATTTTACCTTGCATTCCAGATAAATTAGTGCTTACCTTCTCTGTATATTCTGGCTCATAAACTTCTAGTGAGCTAGGAAGTGTTAATCTTGGTAGTTTAAATAGTTTAAGGTTTCCTTTTCCTGAAACTTCTATTGTAGTCTGTAATGCTTCAGTTGCTTTTAATTCTTTTTTTGAAGTGTTAACTTTAAAACTAAATTCGCCTACTGCTCCAGTAAAATTATCTGGTTTCTCATTTTCAGGTAAAGTCTTGACTGTTATCGTTCTGTTAGGCGTAGCGACCGTTTTGTGTACAGTTTGCATAACTTTGCTACCAAAAAAATCTCGCCTGTTAGTTGGCACATCTACAGAAATATTTAATGTTAAAGACTCAAGTTCTAGTTTTCCGGTTTTTTGTGGATAAAGCACCATTTTACGAACAACAACATAATGGTAATCTTCTCCTTTATAAGTGCCTCTTTCTAATTTAAACTCTTTTATGCCTATGGTCTGGCTCCAAAAATCATTATATCTAGGAGTATCAAGTTCTCTTAAATTGCTTAGTCTAACATTGGGTGAGACATAGAGCTTGTAAACTACAGTTATTGCTTCGTTTAAATAAGGATTGGTTTTAGATATTTCTGTAACTAAATGTATGTTTTCTGATACAACATAATTTGGGTCGTTAGGATTTGTTGGTTTATCAACTGCAGCAGTAACTTCAATTTTAACAGGTAGTGTTTTATAGATTTCTCCTTCAATTTCGATAGTGGCTTGAGTAATAGTAAATTTCCCTCTCTTTTTTGGTATTAAAAAATAGCTATAAGTTTTAGAATATGACCTTTCGCCATTAATCCATGAATTACTAATAGATTGATTAGGACCAATAACTGAAAAATGTTCGAAGCTTGGAGGGTTAAAATTGTCTCCATCTTTATTCATTACAAAATCTATGCGAAGACGCTCATTTATACCAAGCTTCTTCTTGCTGACTTGTGCTTCAAAAGTAACTTGAGCAGAAGCAATACTTGTAATAAGTAGGAAGTTAAATAAAAATATGTATTTTATTAGTTTCATAAGCCCTCTCTGTCTCTTCGAGACATCTCTCCCAAAGGGAGAGAAAAGTCTTTACTCTTTATTCTATTATCTTTTCTTTCTTTAGCTACCAATCCTTTTCGGTTTTTACTTTTTCTCCTTTTACCTTTTTGGCATTTATTTTTTCTTGTACTTTCTTTTCTTGGTTATTCATAGCCTCTAGCAAATTCTTAACTTGTTGTGGTGATAGTTTTCCTGGTTGTGGTTTCTGCTCTTTCTTATCTCCTTTTTCGTCTTTAGGCTTTCCATCTTTATCTTCTTTATCATCGCCTTCATCTTTGTTTTCATCCTTTTTATCGTCACCTTCTTTCTTATCTTCATTCTCTTTGTCTTGATTTTCTTTATTCTCATCTTTATTTTCATCGTCTCCACCACCATCGCCTTGCTGTTCTGCACATTCTTTTGCTAAAACAAGATTGTATCTGGTTTCTTCATCTGTTGGGTCATTTCGTAAGGCATTCTTATAAGCTTCAACAGCTTCTTTACATTGTTTTTGTTGCATTAATGCATTACCAATATTGTGAAAGGCATGATGCTTTTCAGCTTTAGTTGTTGCCGAATTTGCAGTTTCCAAATGTCTTAATAAAGCTTCGCTGTAAAGGCCTGATTTATAATAAGCATTTCCTAGATTATATGTGCCTGAAGTATTGCTTGGCTTTTCTGAAATGGCTTTTCTATATTCTTTTTCGGCTGCTACAAAATCTTCTTCTACTAGGACATTCCCATCATAAACATAATCGTTAGATTTTTGTAATGCTATATCTTTTTCTTGAGCAAAAGAAAAGGCAGTTGTTAGCAATACTATGATTATACTTAATTGTTTCATTATATATTATTCTAAATACCAAGATATAAAACCTTGTATTTTTGTTAGTTAAAAAATTGATAAAATATGTGTTATCCTAAATTTAATTTCACTTAATGAGATTTCCGCTTTATTCATTTATATCTATCTCATGAGATTCCTTCCCGTCCCGATAACTATCGGGAGTTATCGGGATTCGCAGGGACTAAAGATTTTCGTTAAATAGATTCAAGCGATTTAACCATGCTGTTTTACGTTCTAACAAAAAGATATCTATAACTAAGAATAACAAGGCAAGTCCTAAAAACCATTGAAACTGGTCTTTATATTCGGCAAATTGTTTAGCTTCAAATTCCTTTTTATCCATTTTATTTAAAATATCTCTAATTTCTTCGACAACTTGATTAGTGTTTGCGCCATTAATATATACGCCATTTGCTTCAGCAGCAATATTCTTTAAGGTTTCTTCATTTAATCTTGTAATTACTGTTTCGCCTTGATTGTCTTTTTTATAACTAAGCACAATGTTATTGCGCTTTATTGGTATTGGTCCTCCGTTAATACTTCCTACTCCAATAGTGAAAATGCGAATACCTTCTTCATTTGCTTGTTCTGCTACTTTTGAAGCCACATTATTATGGTCTTCTCCATCAGAAATAATTATAAGCACACGATTTGTTTGATCTTCATCATCGTAATAAGTTCTTGCTAATTGTATGGCTTCATCAATAGCTGTTCCTTGTGAAGATAACATGTCTGTGTTCATGCTCTGTAAAAACATTTTTGCGGCAGCATAATCGGTTGTAATAGGCAGTTGCGGAAATGCTTTTGCTGCATAAGCTATTATGCCTATTCTATCACTTGCTAAATTGTTTATTATTTGAATAACTAATTGTTTAGACTTTTCCAATCTATTTGGCGCAATGTCTTCTGCCAACATGCTTTTAGAAACATCGATCGCAAAAACAATATCAACACCTTCTCGTTTTACAGTTTCTAATTTAGTTCCAATTTTAGGATTTACCAGTGCAATTATTAAACATGCAAATGCAAAACACAGCACAACAATCTTCAATATTGGCTTAAATAAAGACTTATTTGGACTTAATTTTTTAAGTGATTGTTTGCTTATAAATTTATTTTGAACATATTTTTTCCATATCTGAAGCAGCAGAAATAACACTATAATTACTGGAATAACCAGTAATAACCAAAACCATATTTTTTCTTCTAATAGGTACATTTAAACAAAACTTCTAAATATTGTAAATCTTAATAATAATTCTAACATCAATAATAAACCTGCAAGTAAAACCAATGGACGAAATTTCTCTTCGTAATTATAGAATTTGAATTCTTCGACATCTGTTTTTTCTAACTTATCTATCTCTTTATAAATTTCTTTTAGCTTCTTGTTATTAGTAGCTCTAAAATATTGTCCTCCTGTAACTTCGGCTATTTCTTTTAATAAAGCTTCATCAATTTCAACCTTTACTCTTCTGTACACAAAACTCCCGTCACGATTTTGACCAATAGGAGACAATGCCATCCCGTTAGTCCCTAAACCAATTGTGTAGGTTTTAATTCCATATTCTACTGCAAGTTCGCTCGCTGTATTTGGATCTATAAACCCTGAATTGTTTACACCATCGGTTAATAAAATAATAACTTTACTTTTAGCCTTACTGTCTTTTATCCTGTTTACAGAAGTTGCTAAACCCATTCCGATTGCTGTTCCTCCTTCAATTATAGTATTATATTTTATCTCTTTTAAAGATCTTAAAACAATAGACTTATCACTTGTTATTGGCGTTTTAGTGTAGCTTTCTCCTGCGTATTCGACTAATCCTATTCTGTCGTTTGGTCGTCCTTTAATAAACTCGGCAGCAACATTTTTTAGTGCCTCTAAACGGTTGGGTTTTAAATCTTTTGCCAACATACTCGCAGAAACATCTATAGCCATTACAATATCAATCCCTCTTGTGGTTTTAGTTTTAGACGAAACATCTACAGTTTGAGGTCTTGCTAAAGCTGTAATAATTAAAGCTAAAGCCAATAACCGAAACACAAACATTAAGTGTTTTAATTTTGGAAGCCAGGAACTACCTACTTTAAATCCTTTAATACTTGATATTTTAAAAGCTGCTGTTTGTTTTTTATATTTTAAAACATACCATAGAATAGCCAATGGAATACATAACAGTAACCAAAACATTTGCTTGTTAATAAATTCTATACCTTCAAACATCTATTCTTCTTCTATTTTAATTAATTCTATCGAATTTAAAATTCGTTCTACTATCTGGTCTGCATATACATCATTGCCTTTCCAGGTTAGCATTATGGTTTGTAAAATATTTTCGGTGGTAAAACCTAATAGCACATAGCTTCCGTTTTCAAATCTATTTGCAATAGGGAAACTTGCAGTTCCATAGGTCTTTAATCCTTCTGCTCCATTTGGAGTTATAAACTTTTCGTTTTTAACAATTATATTTTCTACACCTTTACTTTCTAATATCTTTATGCTGCCTTCTGCTGCTTGATTTAAGTCTATTTTATTTTTTCCGTTTTCTTCATCTTGACCTTCTTCATGTCCTTGATTTTTAAATTTAGTGGTACCAACTACTATATCGATATTTGAAGACAAACCTCCAAAAGTAAACATAGTCACTTCTGCTTTGTCTTTGAACTCTTCAGGAACTTCTGCATCAGTTCGTTGAAGTACTTTTGGTGTTGTAATTGTAATTCCTGGAGCACCATACTCACTTGTAACCCAACTTTTAGTTTCTAACAATTCCTTGCTTTCATGACCAATAATGCTATCTTTTACATACTCAAAACCATATTTTATTACAAATCCTGTAAATGTTACTAACAATAGAAAGACAGCAATAATTACAGTTATAATGATTTTTCTACGTTTCTTTTTTCGTTCTTGTTCTTCTTTATATTTTTGATTGAGTAATTTTTCCTCTTCAGTTGGCTCTGGAAGCGATTCTTTAACATGGTCTATCTCTAAATCTATTGTTTTTCTATCTAATTCTGCAAGAGCAATATCTGGTTTAGATTTAGCGAATTTTACTAAATCTGCACGTTTTAAAATAGTTTCAATGCTTTTTATATCTTCTTTGCTTAAATCTAATTGTTGCCCATCTTTTAAAAGATGTAATCTGTTAATCAATTCTTCTGTAGTACTCTCGAGAGAGTGATCATAAACTTTTTCATCAAGATATTTTCTTATAATTCCTGTTAATTCTGAATAGTATTCCTTTATTTCTTCATTTAGTAGATATTCAGATTCATCTAATTCTTGTAGTGCAATTTTTGCTCTTTCATAAGGAGGAAGCAATGCAATTTTCTCCTCTTTGGTCAAAGGTTTTTCTCTCCATATAAACCAATACATTAATCCAACAATTATTGCTAAAACCAACAAAGCAAAAAGCAAGTATTTCCACCAGTTACTTGGGTTTTTATCAACTTCAATAATTGGTTTTATATCAAATAATCCTTGTTTGGTAGTATCGACAACAATATTATTTACCTCAACTTTTAAAGAATCTGTAAAGATTGTTTTAGTTCCGATTATTATTTTTTGCCTTGGTATGGTATAAACTCCCGAATCGAATTGTGTTAAACCATATTTTTTTATCAAATTGTATTTTGCGTCATGCTTTGTAGTATCAACTAGATAGGATTCAATCATTTCTAACGGTGAAAATGTTTGTCCTTCTGGAAATACAACTAACTCTGTTGAGTCTGCTTCAGCCTCAATTTTATAAGTAATCTGTTCTCCAATTTTTATGGATGTTGAATCTATTGAAGAAGTGACTTGACTAAAAGAGAACAAAGAATAAAGAACAAAGAATAAAGACACTATAAGTTTTCTTATTTGTCTTAATTCAAAATTCGCAATTCGCAATTTGTAATTCATAATTCAGTCTATCCTCTTTGTTTAAAATATCCCAATAATTTTTTTACATAACTTTCGTCAACACGACAGTTAATAACACCTGCACCAGATTTTGTAAAACTATCATTATAATAATTTACTTTCTCTTGATAGAATTTACTGTAATTACGTCTCACTTTTTTGGAAGCTGTATTTACCAATAATAACTCACCAGATTCTTCATCTTGCATTTGTACCATCCCAAGATTTGGAATAGCCTCCTCGCCTTTATCGTAAACTCTAATTCCTGTTACATCATGCTTTCTGGAAACAATTTTTAAGGTTTGTTTGTAATCTTCTGAAATAAAATCGGACAGCACAAAAACAATTGCCTTTTTCTTCATTACATTAGATAAAAACTTAAGAGCTTCGGCAATATTTGTTTGTCTGCTTTTTGGTTTAAACTCTATCAATTCGCGAATTATCCTAAGTACATGAGATCGCCCTTTTTTTGGTGGAATGTAAAGTTCTACTTCATCTGAAAATAAAATTAAACCAATTTTGTCGTTATTCTGAGTTGCCGAAAATGCAAGTGTGGCTGCTATTTCGGTAATAATTTCAGTTTTAAATTGGTTTTCGGTTCCAAAAAACTCACTACCAGAAACATCTGCCATTAACATCATGGTAAGCTCACGTTCTTCTTCAAAAACTTTTATAAAAGGTTCTTGATAACGAGCCGTTACATTCCAATCTATATTACGAACATCGTCTCCATATTGATACTGGCGTACTTCACTAAAAGTCATACCACGTCCTTTAAAGGTCGAATGGTATTCGCCTCCAAAAATATGATCGGACAAACGACGCGTCTTAATCTCTATTTTTCGTACTTTTTTTAGTAGTTCTTTGGTATCCATCTTTTATAGTAAACAGTTTACAGTTACAGTTTGCAGTAATAAATATTCAGTTTCAAGCAACCAAATCAACTGCTTACAGCGACTGAATACTGCCAACTTTTTAAGGGACTTCTATCTCGTTTACAATTTTATTGATTATGTCTTCGGAAGTTACATTTTCGGCTTCAGCTTCATAAGTAATTCCAATTCTGTGACGCAATACATCGTGAACTAATGCGCGAATATCTTCTGGAATTACATAACCTCTTCGCTTAATAAAGGCGTAACATTTTGCAGCCATAGCTAAATTAATACTTCCACGTGGTGAAGCTCCAAAGGATATTAAAGGTTTTAAATCGGCAAGTTTATATTTTTCGGGGTAACGTGTTGCAAAAATAATATCGAGAATATATTTTTCTATTTTCTCATCCATATAGACTTCGCGAACTGCTTTTTGAGCATTTAAGATTTGCTTTATTGTCACCACAGGATTTACGTTTTCAAAACTTCCTTTTAAATTAGCGCGAACAATAAGCTGTTCTTCTTCCATCTTTGGATAATCGATAACTGTTTTTAACATAAAACGATCGATTTGTGCTTCAGGTAAAGGATATGTTCCTTCTTGTTCTATTGGGTTTTGAGTTGCCATAACCAAAAATGGTTTGTCTAGAATAAAGGTCTCATCGCCAATAGTTACTTGTTTTTCTTGCATGGCTTCCAGTAATGCAGATTGTACTTTTGCTGGTGCTCTATTTATTTCATCTGCAAGAACAAAATTTGCAAAAATTGGTCCTTTTTTAATAGAGAAATCATTCTCCTTCATATTATAAATTAATGTTCCTGTAACATCTGCAGGTAATAAATCTGGCGTGAACTGTATTCGGCTAAAACTTCCATCAACAGCTTTTGCAAGTGTGGTTATTGCGAGCGTTTTTGCTAGTCCTGGAACGCCTTCGAGTAAAATATGTCCTTGACCAAGTAAGCCAATGAGTAAACGTTCTACCATGTGCTTTTGACCTACTATTACTTTGTTTATTTCCAGTGTAAGTAAATCAACAAAAGCACTTTCTTTTTCTATTTTTTCATTAATGGCTTTAATATCAACAGTACTATTATCTTCTATCATTTTGTGACTTTTTTGAAGCGTGAATATAACTCACTTTTTTTAACATCGCAAATTGTTAAATTTATTTATTTATTGCTGTTAATAATTGGTTAAAAAATAAAGGGCAATATCAATGATACTGCCCTTTAACAAATATTTATACTATTAAACTCTAATCTAATGTAATATCTCCTAAATCTGTTATGGCTCCAGTTGTGACTTCGACATTTTCTATAGTTTTAGGTGATAATCCAAAACCATCATTTGGTGTTAATGTTACTGTATAGATTCCTACCGGAATGTTTTCTAGAAGAAAAACTCTTTCATCATTAATATTAGCGGACACTTCTTCGCCATCAACCATAATAGAAGCTGTAACTACAAGACCATCGTTTTCGTTGGTGATAGTGCCTGTTATGGAACCTGGAATTAGTTGTAATTCAATTATCCCAATATCTGTAACTTCACCATTAACAACTTCAACTCCTGTTACTGTTGTCTCGGCATAATTAGATGTTGGGTCTGGAGTAATAAGAACATCATAAGTTCCTGCTGGAACTCCATTTAATACAAAAACTCCACTATCATCGGCATAAGCTGAAATTGTTTCTCCATCAACAATAACTGAAGCCATGACTTGAAAGTCGAATGGATTTACAGTACCTTGAATTTTACCTGAAGCATATAATGTACTAGCTCTAATTACTGGTTTAAGATTAATATTTCCAGAATTTCCTGCAATAACTATAGATTTATCTACATCAAAATCCAATAAGATATTATAAGTAAAACCTGGCTCTAATTCATGATCTACTTTAAGTTTTAACCCTGATTGTTGTGCACTAGGAGTACTTAAGGGAAATGTTTCTCCATCTATAACTATTGTGTTTTCATCTCCTAATACCAAGCGAATTTGATTTAGCATTCCTGGAGGTAATTCAAAAGCATCAACTAATAATATGCTTTCACCACCAGTAAGCTCCAATAAATCAACTGTTTGATCTATGTCTGCTATGCTTTGCCAACCGTTATCTTCATCACTATCATCATTATATTTAATCATAATGTCAACAATTTGAATAAAAACATTATCGAAATCTCCTGGAGCATCCGTAAGACTAATAGAAATCTTTGATAAGGAATCCAATTCAGATTTGGAGTCGTTGTTGCAACCAAAAAAGAATATTAACAAAAGGGATGTTAAAATCAATTTAAGGCTTTTTAAAGTTTTCATAAATTCGTTTTGTTTAGATTACAGCTTATATACGTTATTAACTTCAATAAGGATTACTTATTGTATTATTTTAACTCAATTGTTCCTGTATTTGTATCGTTCCCAGCAGACACATTAATGTTATTTATTGTCATTTCAGAATACCCAGATTTTGGATCAGGTGTGATTTGTATAGTATAATTTCCTTCAGGTATTCCTCTTAATAGAAAGTTTCCTTCTGTATCTGTAAATGTTGTTATCTTTTTTGCATTATCAACAAGTGAAACTTGTGATTGAATGTTAGGAACAGAAATTTTGCCTTGAATACTTCCAGACTTTGCTTCTAGTGAAGACCTTATTTCTGGTTTTAAAATAATATAATCAGGAGTGTTTGTTTTTAAAATAGATTGCTCAACATCAAAATCTAACAAAAATGTATAATCCTCATTGGGTTCTAATAATTGATTAACTCTAATTTGCAATCCCTTTTGGAGTGCATTTGGCATGATTAATGGAAGGGTTCTTCCATTAATAACTATAGAATTATTGTCTCCCAGAACTAAATAAATTTCATAAATCATTCCTAGTGGAATTTTTAAATTATCTACAAGAAGGACTTCTACTCCTCCTGTTAACTCCAATAAATCGTAAACTCCTGCTTTTGCATTTAAGCTTAACCAACAATTAGAAATGGTTTTATCGTCTATTACTAATAGAAGAACATCAACAATTTCTACATAAACTTTTTCGTAATCTCCAGGCGCATCAAAGAGTTTTACAGAGATACTTGCTTTTTCTATGCCTTGGAAGGTGTTTTCATCGCTACAATTTGTAAAAAAAGTCACAAAAAATAGCATTAATACAAATTTATATAGGTTTAACTTGTTCATAATCAAAGGGGTTTTAATTATTACAGAAACAATGATACAATATTGAATAAGTTTTAAGTATTTTTATATGTGAATTGCAAAAAAACATATATCAACTGCAAAAATGCCCTTAAAATATTCAAAAATCATAGCAGGTACAATGGCTTGGGGCTGTTGGGGAAAACAACTCAACACCGAAGAAATGATACATTTAATCCATTATTGTTTAGAAAATGACATCACAACTTTTGATCATGCTGACATTTATGGAGATTATACTACCGAAGCTGAATTTGGTAATGCATTAGCCAAAAGCGATATTAATAGAAGTGAAATCCAGATTATTACTAAATGTGGAATTCAATATTTGGGTTCGAGTAGAGCTAACAAAATAAAACATTATAACTATTTTAAAGATTACATTATTTGGTCTGTAGAAGAGTCGCTTAAAAACTTAAAAACAGATTATTTAGATGTGCTTTTATTACACAGACCTAGTCCTTTAATGCATCCTTACGAAGTTATGGAAGCTATTACAAAATTAGCACAAGAAGGAAAAATTAAAGATTTTGGAGTATCAAACTTTACACCTTCTCAAGGCGATTTAATTTCGAGTGAAGTACCTATCACAATTAACCAGATTGAGTTTTCTGTCACTAATCATTCGGCGATGTATGATGGTGTGTTAGATCAAATAATTATTAAGAATATCGTCCCAATGGCTTGGTCTCCTTTAGGGAATGTGTTTAAACAAGCTACCGAACAAACCAACCGAATACACATTCAATTAGAAGACTTGAAAACAAAATATAATGCGACTAAGGATGAATTACTTTTAGCTTGGATATTAAAGCATCCTGCTCAAATTCATCCTGTTATTGGAACTACAAATAATACAAGAATTACTAATGCAAACAAAGCTTTGACAATAGATTTAGAGCTTGAAGATTGGTTTTTAGTTTTAAAAGCGAGTCAAGGACATAAAGTGCCGTAATAAATATGATTAATAAACGTCTTTTAATAAAAAATCTTTTAGCTCATAATGATGAGAATAGTTTCTATGATAAAAAGCGAAAGATTAGTATTGGTCAAAAAGAAGGTAAAGCAAAATTCTTAAAGCATATTTGTGCGCTTTCAAACAGTAATCCGAAAAACAATTCTTATATCGTTATTGGCGTAGAGGATGAAGACAGTCAAATAATAGGCGTTGATTTTTTTGATGACAGTAAAATTCAAAATCTTATTAATGCCTATTTGTCCAATCCTCCAATTGTTCAATACGAAAATATTCCGTTTCCACATTTGTCCGAAGATAAAGTTGTGGGTTTAGTTACGATTAGAGCAATAAATCAAATTACTTCGTTGCGTAAAAACATCTGGAAATATTATGGAGGCTCTGTATTTTTTAGAGACGGAAGCATGAGCATGCCTAAAGTGTTTGATATTGAAATAAAAGACGTGAATTCTGAAATTGTTGCAGCCATTGAAAAGCATGCACAAAACAATATTCAGCATACGCTTGATGGCGTTTTCGATTTTATGAAAATGCGTAAAGACTACAATCCACAATACAACATCTTTAAAGAATATTTTGTAGTGTGTTGGGCTGGACAGAAAAAAAATGTTAAAGACGAAATCTTTTATTCTAGGGTAGATATCGAGCTTATTAACGAGCAGGTTCGTTTGTTCTATTCAACCTTCGATGAAGTCTCTATTGCTTTGGATGAAGACTCGTTTAAAATAATTGAATATGTAAATCTAGGGCTTCAAAACTCAAATAAATATTATCAATTAGAAGAGACTATAATTAGTTTTGAAGATAACGTGACTTATACCATTGAGACTAAACTTTTGTTTCAACCTCCGCAATACGATAAAAAAGCCTTACATCATATTTATAATGCAAACAATGCTATTTTAGAAAAATTGAAAAAAGGAATTTCGTTAAATAAAAACGAGAAGCAAGACATAAAAAATCTCCCAGCCACTTATTTAATTTGCTATCTTAATTTATTTCATGAAGCCATAGACAAGCTTCATGAAGCCAGGCCTTATTTAAAAACTTATAGTGATGAGGCTTATATGCTATATAAAGAATCTATTAGAATTTTAAGAAAAGTGAAGTATAGTTAATTTTGATTTCTGTTTGTTAATAATTACCATCTATATAGTATTTCGTACCAACCATGTATTTCTATAAATATAAAGTAGATATTCAGCTTATTTTTGTAATGCTATTAATCAATTATAAAAATCTTGTTGATTCGTGATATTAATCATGATGACGCAAGATTTTTTTTGTTTTAATTTGCTTGCAGCAAAGCTTCAAGAGATTGAGGAATGACATGGCATTCATCTTCATCTACAACAATAACTTCAGAGGTATATGATTGATAATCATTTGAAGTAATTTCGATAATGTAGTTTCCTGCGCGTTCTCCAGCTCCAACAAAACTTACAGAGCCTAACGTATTCATAAGTTCTTCTTCGTAGTCTCCTTCTCTTGCTGTAACTGTTACCCCTTCAGTTATAATAGCATTAGTATCAGCATTTTTAACGGTTACATTTAAACCATAAACAAATTGTTCTGTACAAATTATTCCATTATCATCTTCCATACAAGTTGTAAGAAAAGCCATAAAAAATAAAAATACATATTTCATTTTAAGATTTTAGTATTAAGATGTAAAAACCTAATAAAGGTTGCGTAAAGCTTTATATAAACCTCATTGCTTAAAAGATTTGTTTAAGA